>Ga0066382_10000007_pt1 | contig 64145 bp, 58 predicted proteins | sample Knorr_S23_td_NAD_FD_71218 | JGI IMG/M metagenome (GOLD analysis project Ga0066382, IMG submission 71218) | Marine microbial communities from Southern Atlantic Ocean transect - Knorr_S23_td_NADW_ad_2500m_LV_B | ecosystem: Environmental > Aquatic > Marine > Oceanic | place: Southern Atlantic... | reverse complement strand
TAACACCGTGCCTCATCACTTCGAACGCGAGGATTCCAGCCGCCTCATCGCTGCACCCGCCTCGCTTGCCGGTACAGCTCTTGACGAACTCAGCGCCTGCTGCAAGTGCCATCCGAACTACTGCGCGCATGCTCCTCTCTCCGAGCAGCGGAGTCTCGATGATGACCTTAAGCGCGCAACCGGCCGATGCCTCGCGCATGGCGAGCAGCATAGCGAGTTCAGGCTCGCGTGGGAAGTCCTCCGCATCGCGCGGCTCTAGGACGCAGTCGATTTCATCCGCACCCGCTTTGACCGCAACTCGAATCGACTCTGATAAGGCACTTGGATCATCATCGCCTATTGGGAATCCCCCTGCTACAGCCGCCAGTGCGATACCATCGTCCAAGCGACTCCTGACATAAGCGACGTGCTCAGAGAACACGCACACTGCGGCCGGGCGGTGGGTGTTTGCCCGCTGGCACAGCGCATCGAGGTCGGCCTCACTGGCATCATGATCGAGCAAGGTCAAGTCGAGCAAGTCGAGTACGCTCCGCGCGTCCATCCCACCACTCAACCGTGTCGCGACTCGAAGTCGCGCATGAATCCGACGAGCGCCCTGACACTCTCCATCGGACACCCATTGTACATACTGGCGCGGATGCCGCCGACGCTGCGGTGGCCCTTGAGGCCACCCATGCCGGCAGCGCTGGCCTCTTCTAGGAACACGCTCTCGAGCTCCTCATCTGCAAGCCGCCAAGTGACGTTCATCACCGAGCGCGAGCCCCCACGGGCATGCGGCCTCCAGAAGTCGCTTCGGTCCAACTCACCGTAAAGCAGAGCGGCCTTGGCTCGATTGCGCTCGATTGCGCCATCTAGACCTCCGTTTCTCTCGACCCAGGCGAAGACCCGGTCGAGCACGTAGATTCCGAATGTGTTGGGGGTGTTGAACATGGAGCCCTTGGAGATGTGGGTATTGTAGTCGAGCATGGTCGGAATCCCTTCCTTGGCCCTTGAAATCGCCCACGGTGAGAGGATGACGAGGGTCACGCCGCTCGGCCCGAGGTTCTTCTGCGCACCCGCATAGATCACATCGTGCGCTGCCACATCTATCGGCACGCCGCAGATGTCCGAGCTGGCATCGACGACCCTCGGTTTGCCTCCGCATTCTGGCAGATGGTGGTACTGGGTCCCGTAGAGGGTGTTGTTTGAGGTGTAGTGGACGTATGCAGCATCTTCGCGGATGGTGTAGTCACCATCTTGGGGGACCGACCTGAAACCATTGGCAGAATCGTCCCATGCAGCCGCTGTATCTCCGACCTGCCCAGCCTCCTTGAGCGCTTTCTGCGACCAGTCCCCCGTCACTAGGAAATCAGCCTTCTCGCCTTCGGAGAGCAGGTTCAGTGCAGTCATGTAGAACTGGGTCGAAGCACCACCCTGGAGGAACAGCACCTCGTAGTCGTCGGGAACTGAAAGAACCCCCCTGATCCGCTCCACAGCAGAGTCGATGACGCTCTGGAAGGTGGGGCTTCGGTGAGAGACCTCCAGTAGGCCGAAACCACTGTCAAGTAGGTTGGGCAGAGTGGCCGCCACTTCCTCGACCACTTCGAGCGGCAGGACAGCAGGCCCAGCGCCGAAGTTGTGGATGCGACCAGTTGGTTCCACGTTCCGTCGCGCCCGCTTCGGGTCTTTCAGCCCATCGGAGACCACGACAGGGTTCATTTTCGAGTGGCCGGACGGGTAGACGTGCTTCGCATAGGTCTAGTCATGCTGCAGGGCGCTCGCCACGTCCACATCGCTGCGCTGCGCCGAGCAGCCGATGAGTCCGGAATCGAGGTCGAGATACACGAGTTGCGTAAGGCCTCCGATCTAGCCGCCGCAGACCCTCACGCCATCGTAATGCCAGGAGGGGAGTCCACCACGATGCGACTCACCGGAAACGATGAGGCATCCAGGCTCCTCCCGGCTCTCTTCAAGTGGATACGCTCGGACGACTCTCGACCGGTCTTGGGGACCTGTGCGGGTGCGATAATCCTAGCCGACCCGCAGGACGGCGGCGCGCCTCTGGTCGATGCTGATATTGACCGCAACGCGTACGGCAGCCAGGCCGACTCGTTCCAGGCCACCCTCGAGGCCTCGCTGCTCGGCCGCGACTTCCCGGGGGTGTTCATCCGCGCCCCGAGGTTCGCAGCACACGGCGATGCCGCCGAGGTGTCCGCGCGCAACGGGGACGAGATTGTTGGAGTCAGGACTGGAAACAGACTCGCCCTGACATTCCATCCCGAACTGTCGGCCGACATCGGCTTCCACCGCTGGCTGCTGGAGACGGCAGCGGCGAGGGGTGGAGCATGAGCATCAGCCTGAGGTTGCCGCAGGTCCCCGACCTGCACGAGCCGCCCGAGGAGGCCGACGCCGAGGGCTGCATCCAGTGCCAGATGGGCAGCAAGCTGGTGCTCTTCGTCACAGGGAACTGCCATTGGCGATGCGACTACTGCCCCCTGTCCGAGACACGTCGCGACATCGACCACATGTTCGCCAATGAGCGCCAATGCGACGACTTCGACGAGGTCATCGAGGAGGCTCGGGCGATGCGCGCAACGGGTGCTGGAATCACCGGCGGCGACCCGCTGATGGCCCGCGAGCGGACCCTAGAGGGGATCAGGCGGCTGAAGGCCGAGTTCGGCACGGGATTCCACTTGCACATGTACACCAGCATCCCGTTCCGACCCGAGTGGGCCGACGAGTTCGCTGAGGCCGGACTCGACGAGATCCGCTTCCACTTCCTCGACCTCGAAGCGGAGCAGTACCGCGAGACCATCACAGCATGCTCGGCTGCGGGAATATTCACCGGAGTCGAGCTTCCATGCGAGCCGGACAAGGAGTCAGAACTGTTCGAATTACTCGAGACGCTTCGCGACTTCAATATCTCGTTCCTCAATCTGAACGAGCTGGAGATCACCGTTGGCAACATCGACAACATGGAGTTGCGGGGATTCAACCTCTCTACCGAGATCACCGCCGGTGCCGCCGGTTCCGCAGAACTGGCCTTGGCACTGCGTGACAGGACCATGGCTGCAGAACGAGGCGAGACTGACCCTCTGGACGGCCGAACGCGCGAACCATACGGGTATCACCTCAAGTTCTGCACCGCCGTCTACAAGGACGCCGGACAGCTTCGCCGACGATTCCTCAGGAGAGGGGAGGCGACCATCGCTCCGCACGAGACGCTCACAGAGGACGCGACTCTGATGTTCGGGGCAATCTACTCCTCTGAGGAGGATCAGACCGCTTGGATTGATGAGATCACCGAGCAGACCGACCTGCCGCGTAGATTCATGCTCTGGGATGCCGAGAACGGGCGAATCGAGATTCCTCTGGTGGTAGCGGAGACTATTGCAGAAGACGTCGATGCGCCGGTGGCGATGATCGAGGTGACGCCTACATTCGAGAGGATGGAAGTCACCGTCGTGTGGCTGAACGAGAAGGGCGTGTAGGAGCGTTCTCGTTGGGTTCATAGAGCCTCGACTTTCGTTGCCTCTCCGTGCCGGTCAGAAGGGGCAATCCCGAGAGTGCGGGGGTGAACCGCTACCGCAGGCTTTCCGCCTCTCAGGTCATCCTCTGGAAGTCCTGCAACAGGCTCTGGTACTACACTTACATAGAGCGCCTGAAGAGCCCCCTCCCTCCTCAGATCATACGTGGCAACGCGGTAGAGGAGTGCATCTGCCGAGTGCTCAGGGACTCCCCGGCGCTGGTCACCGCCGATGCCGCCGATGAGATGACCTCTCCCCTTCTGGAAGACGGCTCGCCCGCCTACGACAACCCGTTGGCATGGCCCGCTCCGACTCTAGTCGAGCTGACCGAGGACCAGTGGCCCACTGACCGCGACTCGCTCGAGGCGTGGGCGATGGCGAGGGCCGATGTCCACTTTGAGGCCTGCTGGGAGGCCGCTGTGCTCGACTGGGAGTCCATTCCCAATCGAGTCGGCTCGGTCGACGCCGCAGACCCCGATGAGGGGCTCGCGATGACCAGAGCAGGCCTGCGACTCCATCTCGACCAGGTGCAGGCGTGTATCGAGGCGAGCGGAGGGCCCGGCCTGACCGATTGGCGCAAAGGTGGCTCAAGAGGCGACTGGCCGGCCCCAGACGGCTTCCCGCGAGTCTGGAACGAGGTTCACCCCGCCGCCCGCGATTCAGAGATCACATGGTGCGAGGCCTGGGAGATCGCACGACCGTGGTTCGTCGACCCGGATGCTGGGCAGTTCAAACTGACCACATCGCACCCGGACGAGTGGTTCCAGGGGGAATACGACATGGTGTACGATTGGACCGGAAAGATCCGGATAATCGACCTCAAGGCCTCAATCGGCAAGGGCGACCGCTCAGGTGGCTATATCGAGCAACTGCGACTCTACGGCTGGCTGTGGTGGGAGACCCACGGTCACGCTGACGAAGTCGAGGCGCTGGAGATCTGGTATCTGGGGCCGGGCACGGTCAAGGACATCCCTCGACCCAGTGAGGAGGAGATGGAGGCCCTCACCGAGGAGCTGTCGGAACTCTATCAGAAAATACACTCGCGCGACCCGTCAATCGACGAGTGCCCCCCTGAGCCGGCTCCATTGCGCTACTTCGACGAGGGCGGCATACCCTCTGCAACACCTGTCGACCCCGACCCCAGAGCCCGATGCATCCGCTGCGATCTCAGAGGGGTGTGCGAGGGCAGCGAGCACGATCTTGAGTTGCCACTGGAGCGCAGCATAGACCGCTTCGGGCATAGATGGCCGGTGACCCCGCTGGGTGAGATAGTGACCCGCGTCAACGTGGTCGGAGAGGTCTCGGGGCTGCGCGGGCCGAATCTGACGGACGCTGACGATGGCACCGTAGACCTCTCTTTCACCCTGCAGGAGGGCTACGACCGCGCCAAGGTCCAGCCGTCGCGCTACGGCAGCCCTACCGATGTGACTCGCTCGATACGCGACGGCAGCCGAGTCAGGATCGACAACGCGATGGCGTCGGTCTGGCGCGGCGAAGTGGTCCTCGACCTCGACGCCAAGTCATCGGTGGAGATTGCAGACGACTCCGACTCGGCACCCATCGTCGACGTCGAGACCAAGGTGAACGCCGTCGGCAGGGTCTGGGCGATTAACGCCTTCCCTGACGGTGTCGGTGTCACGAGGTGGTCGGTCACCATCGTCGACCAGACTGGCTCGGCAGGCGTGGTCGCGTTCAAGCAGTTCATCCCGATTGCCGCAGCAGGCGTTTCGCGAGGTGACGAGATAGCCATACTCAACGGGGAGATCGGCGAGTTCAACGGTCAGCCGCAGGTCCGGATAGGCCCAGGCGGACGACTCGTGCTCCTGCGCGAAGCATCGAAAGTACCCGACTTCTGAATGGCGCCGAGAGAGGGATTTGAACCCCCGCGTCCAATGGACAGTGGATTTCGAATCCACCGCAATACCGGGCTATGCGATCTCGGCAGCGCTCCGTCCACCTGCGGATTAGAGATAAGTCTGACTAGGCTCCCCCAGCCCCATGGAGGTCGAGGTGGAGCACGACGGGGAGGTCCTGTCGGTGGAGTCGGAGGGCCCGCTCACCATCTCCGAGGTGCTCGAGCGGCTTGGGATTCCAGCATCTACTGTTCTTGCAGTGCATGGCGATACGATAGTCCCTCACACCTCTCGTATCGAGTCCGACTTGCGATTGGAACTCATCGTGGTTTCATCGGGCGGTTGACTCGCGAGGATTCTGTCCCCGGTCCCGATCATTGAGTTGATAGGATCAGTGAGACGTTATCCGCGTACGCATCATTATACCCGTAAGACAAGTAAGCGTTGAGGGTGACCCGCACATAAGCCGAGGACGGAGGGACTTCGCCAATCTCCCCCCTGAGGAAGATTCCAGTAGTGTCGTTGCGATCAGCGGCATAGACTGGCCCGATTCCTCCTGAAAGCAGGAGATTACCCGACGAATCGAAGAATTCGACAAGTACTTCCATGCGATCATTCTGAGACGAGTAACCGCCCAGAAATGCCGTTAATGAGTAGGAAATATTGCCCAAGCCAATTTCCGCTTCAATACCAGTGAGATATATCTCCTGATACATCGTTGAATCGCCAGTTCCTCCCCCGAAGTAGTTCGATCCTCTGTTCGCAGGTCCGGGGTCGGTAGTTTGCAGATATGTCGGGACGTTGTAGATCCAAGTCGTCATCCCCTCATTGTCGACCCAACCCGGTACCGATGCGTCGATTCCGGGAGTCATTCCACGCTCGAATTCTCCGTCGCCGTTGAAGATTAGATTAACGCCTAGCGCAGCAATCGGAGATGCGGTCTGATAGATGCCGATAACGCGTCCATCGAGGCTCCACGCTGGATCAATATCGACCCCGAGGTGATGCAAGGCGGTAGGCACCGCGTCCACCGCGTCAGGCGGTGGCCATATCTCCCCCGGAGATTCCGCCCCCCAGATAATTAGTGGGACATTTCTATGCTCGGGGATGTTGTAGCCATGGCCGTATCCGGTTCCTGCATGGTCGGAGGAGAGGATGACCATCCATTCCTCATTGACGTAATTCGGTCGTGCGAAGATTGCATCCATAACTTCACCCAGCCAGATGTCGGTCTGATTCATTCCGGCGATATACTGCGGATTCGAGCTGTTGAACCCGCTGCCATGTCCGCGCGCGTCCATAAGGTCTAGGACGAGGGTTGCTGCATTCATCTCCTTGGTCGCTAAATCAGCAACTAGCCGATTGACGATATTCTGGTCGTAATCCTGGAAGTAATCCCCACAATCGGAACAGACGGATTCGTCGAGTGCTGCATCCGACATAGTCGGCCAGTTGTGATATGCTGAACGGTGGGTGTCGGGTGCAGAATCTCGGAGAAGGCGGAACCAGTAGGGGTACTGGTCGTAGTTGTGGCCTTCGAAATTGTTGCTGTGGACATTGTGCTTGTCACGATGAACCCCTGTCAGGTAACTGGAATGTCCCGAGCCACTGATCGTAGTGTCCTCAACTCTGGCTGCCATTGAATAGGCACTATCTGGCATCATCATGTCGATTGTAGGAGTTTGTCCAGCAGCTACCGAATCAGGACGCCATCCATCGATGAGCACCATCAAAACGTGTTGGGTGATATATTCACAAGATCCGTCATTATAGGTGGCGTTGGCATCGAAGTTCAGTGCAGTCGTGTCATTACATCCGAAGACCAGATAGGGTCTGAATTCGCACGAGCCGTCGTCTACACTGGCGTTCTCATCGAAATTCAAAGCGTTTGAGTAGGTACATCCAGGTTTCTCTTCGGGAGGCTGCAGGAACTCGCACGAGCCGTCGTCTACACTGGCGTTCTCATCGAAATTCAAAGCGTTTGAGTAGGTACATCCAGGTTTCTCTTCGGGAGGCTGCAGGAACTCGCACGAGCCGTCGTCAACCGTGGCACCCTCGTCGAAGTTGGTGGCCCCCTCGTACGTGCACCCGGGGGTCTCCTCGAGCGGTTCGGGGTACTCGCAGGAGCCGTCGTCAGTTACGGCCGACTCGTTGAAATTGAGCGCATCCGGATAGGTGCATCCGGACGCGGTTTCGGTGTCATCCGGGGGCGAGGTGCAACCGGCCAGAGAACCGGAGAGAAGGAGCAGCACGACGAGATAGCTCAGGCGGCGCATGTCCAGCCGTTAGACGACGAACATAAAATACGATTCCACAACTTAGAGTGCTACTCCTAGTGGATTCAGACGTAGAAGTCGCTGGAACCTTCCGACTCTTCCGCGCCGATGGTTTCTTCGATGGAGCCGCTGACTTCCATGGTGGCCATCAGCTTCCTCGCAGTCTCCTCGGTGGAATCCAGATCGAGACTCAGGGGCAGGTCGAGTCCGACCTCGATCCACGATGCCAGCCGGTCTGCTGCGAGCACATCTGCACTGGCACCGAGTGTCTCGGCGACGAGCCCTATGGCGGGCACGCCATGGAGGGGAGAGAGCGCTAGAATAAGGCCGGCGACGCCTATCATACCGGCCTTGGGGTGCTCCCGGCTAACGGGGATGTCGTCGGCCTCCAGATCATCTCTGACCCCAGGGTCGGCGCAGATGACGTGGATGCCCTTGTCATCGGTTCCTGACGCGAGGCCGGCTAGGATCAGCAGTCGAGGTGTCTTAGACTCGGCCGCGAGAGCGAGGATGCTCTCTGCGACCTCGTGCTGACCGGCAGCAGTCATGGGCTGAAGCGGGCCGCCGATCGTAATCACGGTGCTGCCATCGGGCAGGAGGACGGAGTTGATGTTGATCCGAGGTGGCGTGACCAGGCCATTCTCATCCAGTGTGGAGTGGGGTGGGAAGTCAGGGTGCAGGACCCATCCGATGCTGCGAGAGGGGTGCTTCTCAACCAGCGAGTCGACAATCAGCTTACCGACGTTGCCGACCCCGGGTACCGCCTCAATCATCGCGGCGTGCTCGGGCAACCCATCCCCTACCAGCCAGCGTATCTTGGTGCGGTTCACTCCTCCTCGCCCCCGGTGTCCTCGCGCGGGGTAGGGAGCGACTCCAACCACTCCTTGCTGCCCACATCGAGCCTCTTCCTGCGCCTGGCTCCCTGCGGGTCTTCGGGCGAGTACTTCATCGGCGAGACGGCGACCATGGCAGCACCGCACTCCTTGCATCTGGCCCCTAGACCGTGCTCGCCACAGGAGGTGCAGCGCTGAAGCTTAGTGCGAACCATCCTATCCCCCAAGCCCGCTTCGGTTTGGAAGGGTCAATGAAGTCTGTGCCTCGAACTGCTCACTCAAACGCGTTCAGCGCTGATTGAGCCATCGACCGAGGACACGATGTCCGAGGCCGCCTTCTGCGCCGCCTCCCAGACAGACTCGGCCGCTGGGTAGTCCGGGGCGTGGATGTCCACTCGGTAGTGCGGAGCCCCGTCGTAGTGGCATGTCAGTGTGACGTCCTCGAGACCGATCGCGCAGGCCTCGGCCGCGAGCAGGGCCTCGCGAATCGCATAGACTCCCTCGGGCCCCCAGATCTGGATGTCGAACTCGCCGCGGATTTCTACGAACGGGGGGACGATGTTCTCGACGGCCAACTCGGTGACGACGCTTATCCAATCACCATTGAAGCCGACATCGGGCAGAGCACCCTCACTGATGGTGCACTCCTCGAGCGCGCCATACAGCGTACCGAATATCTCCTCCATCTCGTCGCATACAGCGGTCGCCTCCTCCTCGTCCCATCCGACTCTCTCGGCTACGACGCGCATGATCTGCCCTGCGCGCTCCTTGTTTTTCCAAGTCTGCAGGGTGTCTCTCCTGCGCTCATCGGAGACGGACTTGATGGAGAGCTCGACCCTCTGCCTGTTCTTCTTGATTTGGATTACCTTGGCCACGACCCGCTGACCCACTCTGAGATGGGATCTGATGTTCTTGACCCAGCCGGCAGCCACTTCCCCGATGAAGACAAAACCGGTGCGTTCGCCGTATCCGTCGAGGTTGAGGTAAGCTCCGTTCTCGCGGACGTCCCTGACTGTGCAGACGAGCAACTCCCCCTCCTCGGGCCAGTCGTCTTCGCCGTCCATGGTAACGTCCCCTTCACTTGAGGACGTCTTCAATCGTGCTTCCGGACAAATCCGCTTTGCCGCCGACCGGGCGAGCTAGGGTCGCACCGCAGATGGAGCAGGTGATCAAGGTCGACGCCCTGTCGAAGATGATGGCTTCGTGACCACAGTCACGGCAGTTCACTCGCAGGAACCTTCCACTCATCTCAATACCTCAATCACTTGTCGATTAGTTCGAACTTCCTAGCACGCTGGCCCGAGGGCGAGTGCGCTTTACCAGTCTCTGTGCACCGGTAGATGAGGTTGACACGCCTAGTCGGCTTCTCACCGGAGGGCTTCGGACGGGGGAAACCACGGTAACCCGCGGTGACCCGGCGGAAGCGGCGCTGACCCCACTTCAGTTCGCTAGCACGTCGCTTCTTGACGCGTTCTACGGTGTGCTCGGTGTGCTTGCCAGCAGCGGGGCTGTATCGCTTCACCGTGCGTGGCATCTTGACCATGGCTTCATCTCAGCGTCTTCGACACCGCGGCCACCGATGACCCGTTTATGAACTCTATCGAGCCTCCTGCGTAGCAGGAAGGCGAGGTCTCGGGGGCTTACTACGCAAATACGATGTAATGTCCAAGCACGCCGCAGGCCATGTCCCCTTGGGCTCTGCAGGTGTGGCTGGGTTTTGCGCTGTGCATCATCGGCATAGGTATGCACAGGACTGGCCCGGCATTCTCACGCCACCGCTTCGGCGCTCCAGTGGCCCTGCTTGGTCTCGCCCTGATGCTGGTCCATACGCATGAGCCTCCCGAGCCCGAGGCAGGGCTGGTCCTGAGCATGATCGATTCGCTCTGGGTGGCTCCAGCGGTCTTCGGCTTCGCTTTGGTCCTGATGGGGGCTCCGCTGTACTGGAAGGCTCGCCCGGCCACCCTGCTAGCGGGCTGGCTGCTAATCGCCGTCGCTTGGTACGTGGCCTACCCCTCCATAGCGGGAACCAGTTTGACTGATTTCCTGCCGGCCCTGACCGCACTTCCCGGAGCGGTGCTCGCACTCGCGGTCTTCGCGCTCTGCGTCAGGACCGCTGAGAGGATGGTCCCCCCAGAAGCTGAGACCGAACCGCTCACCGAGAAGGAGCAGCGCTACGTTGAGAGTGTGCTGAAACGGCACCTCGGAGGTGACAGCGATGAGTCTTGAGATGGAGCTGGCCATCACCGCCTTCTCCGGCGCCGCCGCCCTCACCTCTCTGTGTGTGTTGTTGGCGATGCTTGGCACAATCAACCCGTACCACCGTCCCGAGGTGCCCTCGCTGGGTGCCCTCGCTGTCATCTTCGTCGCGACCTATGTGGTCGCGACGACTCATGATGTCGAGTTCGGCCTGGATGCACTCAGGTTGACTCTGGTCGAGGGGGCGCTGGCGATTATCAGAATCCTTCCACTGGCCTTCGTGTTCCTGACGGTGATGCTGTTCAGAACCTCGCTCAGAAAACGCCCCGAAGACCCGTTGCTTGCTCTACTGGAGTCCGAATCCGGCTCTGTGTGACTCATTTCACTTGGGCAACTCTCATAACACCCGCGTCGGTCGCCGCGCTGTCCAGATAGGTGGTAGCGTTGTCTAAGGGAACTCCGAGTATGGGCAAGCGTCAGAAATCGACGCACATCCGCTGTCGCCGCTGCGGCAGGCACTCCTATCACAAGACCAAGGGCGTTTGCGCTCACTGCGGCTACGGCGCCACTGCCAGGATTCGCAAGTACAGGTGGAGCAAGCGCAACCGCTCGATGTCCGAGCGCAAGTGATTCTTGGAAAGTGCTAAGGCCCGCATCGCTAGGCCCGTACGGTATCCGATGTGCGGTATCATTGGAATCGTGGGGCATCCGCACTCGCAGGTCGTAGGCCGTATCTACGACGGCATGCTTGTCCTACAGCACCGCGGGCAGGATGCTGCTGGCATAGTGACCAGTGATTCCGACAACATCTCTCACCGCCGAGCCAACGGCCTCGTTCGCGACGTCTTCAGGTCGAAGCACATGTCCAAGCTTGAAGGCTCGATGGGGATAGGTCACGTACGCTACCCCACGGCCGGTTCGAACTCGGCGGCCGAGGCTCAGCCGTTCTATACCAACACCCCTTTCGGAGTCAGCATCGCTCACAACGGAAATCTGAACAACACCTCTGACATCATCAACGGGCTGCTGGAGTATGACCACAGGAGGATTAACACCAGTTCCGACTCCGAGGCCCTGCTGAACCTATTCGCCGCGGAGATACAGCGCTCGGTCAACGGACGACCGGGTGGGATGGAGGCCCTGGCCGAGGATGACATCTTCCGAGCTGTCGAGCGCACACACCTGCGGGCTGAGGGTAGTTACAGCGCGGTCACTCTGATCACTGGTTGGGGTCTGGTGGCGTTCCGCGACCCGAATGGTATCCGGCCTTTGTTCATGGGGGTCAACGATGTCGGCGGCTTCACGGAGCGTGTAATCGCCTCAGAGAGCGTCGTCTGCAAGGCGCTCGGCTTCGAGACGGACCGCGACGTGGCGCCCGGGGAGGCCGTTATCGTCCGTATGGACGGCTCGTTCTCGTCGAAGGTATGCCACTCCGAGCCAGTTCACACGCCGTGTATCTTCGAGTACGTCTACTTCGCTAGGCCAGATTCGGTTCTGGATGGGGTCTCTGTACACGGGGCCCGACTTAGGATGGGTGCTGCGCTGGCCAGAAGGATTCAGCGGGAGAATCCCGACCACGGCATAGAGGCGGTCGTACCGGTGCCAGACAGCGGCAGGATCGCCGCTATGGAACTGGCGATGGAACTGGGAGTGCCTTTCAGAGAGGGCTTCGTCAAGAACCGCTATATCGGCAGGACGTTCATCATGCCAGGGCAGTCCATGAGGAAGGACTCGGTAAAGAAGAAACTCAATGCCATCGAGGAAGAGTTCGCAGGCAAGGCAGTGCTGATAGTGGACGACAGCATCGTCCGTGGCAACACATCACGCAGGATCGTCGAGATGGCCAAGGAGGCTGGAGCTAGACGGGTCTTCTTCGCTTCCTCCGCTCCTCCCATCGTGCATCCTAACGTGTACGGCATCGACATGCCCGCGCGCAACGAGTACGTCGCCTACGATCGGACGATAGAAGAGATTCGCGAGGTCATCGGCGTCGATTGGCTGCTCTACCAGGAGCTGCCTGCTTTGGTCGAGGCATGCCTCGGCGCGGGCGACACCGACCTCGCCAGTTTCGACTGCTCTTGCTTCAACGGTGAGTACGTGACCGGAGGCATCACCGAGGAGTACCTAGCGAAGGTCGAGAGCATGCGCAACGACGCTGCGAAGAGAAAAGCATCTGTCTAGCACGCCGACGCGGCAGAATGAAGTTTGATTGAACTCTCAGGAGGCCATGAGGGGCACGATAGACGCGCTCGCCAGCATCGATCTCGACGAAGTCGCCCGCTGCGCCTGCGTTCTCTCTGATGGTGACTTCGCCATCGGGTGCGACTCCGGTGCCCTACATGTGTTCGGCTGCGATGGTGTCGTCATCGAATCTACTGACCTGGGCAGCAGGGTAGTTGGACTGGCACGTCTGGGCGACTTAGTAGTCGGGGCCTCTAACATGGGTGGTGTATCTGCATTCCACACCGAACCCCGCTGGTCTTACCCCGTAGAATCGGGCTGTGAGACGATGGCAACATCGGCCGGCCACGTGGTCGTGGCCGACGGCTCCGGCTGCCTGACGGTGCTTGCCACCGACGGCAGCGAGTCCGCCAAGTCGCATGTCGGTCATTCAACCGGACTCGCCAGCGCCGAGGATGGAACCTGCGCTGTCGCGCTTGAGGACGGCAGATTACTCATCCTCGGTCCAAAGCTCGAGGTGTTGCATGATTCACCGGCCGCAGAGGATGATGTCGAGACGATATCCTGCATGGCCTTCCGCTCTGACGGCGTTCTCGTAGTCGCTCGTAACTCTCTTGGCATGACGGTAGACGAACGGCCTGAGAACAGGCTGGAGTGCTGGCATTCCGAGCGCGGACTCATCAACTCCTCCGAGCTGCCCGCGAGAGCGACCACTCTGATGGCCACCGGCTCGGGCGTGGTGGTGGGATGCTTCGACGGTAGCCTGCTCATTCTGGACATCGGTGAGAGGCAGGAGCGGCTGATAGCGGAACTTGACTACCAGATCTCGGGGATCTGTGCATGGGGTGATGACCTGTTGGTCGCATCGTGGTTCGACGTCTTTCGGATTACCACAGGGGGCGAGGTCATCTGGCAGTTCGAGCACATCGGCGTGGTCGAGCACATCCTCGGTCTGGGTGAGCGAGTTGCTGTGCTGGGTGACGACAGGAAGGGGAGAACCCCTGCCCCCATGGTCATTCTCGACCCCGACACGCCTCCTCGCCATGATGACTTCCTCACTGCAGAAGAGCCGGCCGAACCGAGTTCGGACGAATTCTCGGGCTCTCTCTCCGAGGAGGAGGAGCAGACGGCCGATGAGAGGCCGGCCCTCCCCGAGCAGGCCAGAGGCATCCTCGACACCCTAGAGGAGGAGATTGAGATTAAGGTGGACGAGCAGGCCGTGGAAGTCGACCTGCTCGAGGACCTCTCAGCATCAGCCCGCGCGATTAACCTCCCTCCGGTTGCCGACGCCGGCGATGACCGCACCGTGGACGTCGACGAAGAGGGCAAGGCCACAGTGCTGCTGGATGGAGGTCGTTCGTACGACCCCGACGGCACCATCGAGGGATGGGCATGGGAGGATGGAAAGGGGACAGTCATCGGAGACACGCCGCAGGTTCGTGTCCGGATAGCCAGCGGGGTGCACGTCTTCCACCTGACTGTCACCGACGACAGAGGGGCATCGACGAAGTCAACGATAACGGTGCAAGCCCGATAATCACAGTTTGCCTAGCTCGTCTTTGAGGGCAGGGAGGGCTTCCTCCCAAGTGGCGACTATCCCGTAGTCAGCCACGCCGAAGATCGGTGCATCCGGGTCCTTGTTGATGGCCACGATGTACTTGCTTGTCCTCATTCCAGCCAGATGCTGGATGGCGCCGCTGATACCGACCGCGATGTAGAGGCTGGGGGTGACCGTCTTACCGGTCTGACCGACCTGCATGCTGTGGGGTATCTCGTCCCAGGTGTCCACAGCGGCTCTGCTCGCTCCGACCGCAGCCCCGATCATGTCTGCGACCTCGTAGAGGTGCGAGAAGTTGGCCGGATCGCCCATGCCCCTCCCGCCGGAGATGATGATGTCGGCCTCGGTCACATCCAACCTCTCGCTAGCCTTGGCGATGGCCTCCTTGACTGCGACGGCGACGTCAGCGCTCTGGTTGACCGTGCTGACATCCGCGTTACCCCCGCCTCCAGCTGCATCGAAGGCATTGGCTCGCAGTGTGATCGCGCAAGGCCACTGGACTGTCGAGGTTTCGATTGCCTTGCCTGAGTATATCGGTCGTGTGACCAAGATTCCAGAAGCTATCCCTAGGGCCGTTGCGTCCTGCACAATCGGGATTCCGCGCATCGCTGCCATCGTCGCCGCTATCTCGCGCCCGGAGGCCGTAGCAGCCGCCATGATGACATCACCGCGCGCCACCGAGTTCAGAGCCTCTGCCCAAGCCCCGCCATCGAATGAGCCGAAGCAGTCGCCCTCGACTGAGATTACCTTGGTCACCCCGGCGATGGAAGCCGCCTCGGTAACACCCACGCCTCCGGCGCACAGCACTGTCGAAATCCCTCCGATGGAAGACGCAGCACCCACCAGTTGTGCGGTGACGGGGTGCAGCCCGCCCCCGGAAGCCTCCGCTATCACTGTGACATCCATTCTCTCACCTCAGATTACATTCGCCTCGTCGCGCAGTTTGCCGACTACGGTCGCGACAGACTCAGCCCCCTCAAACTTCTGCCCAGGGGGCTTTTCTGGGGGAGGCGAGTGTGTATCAATGGAAACGGAGGAGCTGCCCGTGTCGACACCGAGGTCGGCGGGGGTCATCGTCTCGATGATCTTCTTCTTGGCCATCATGATGCCTCGTACGTTAGGCCGGCGCAGTTCGGTGGTGCCCTTGTCGAAGGCGAAGACGCACGGGCTGGATACAGCGACCCTCTCGTTGCCGCCAGCACTGGCGCGTATCGCGGTGAAGGAGTCGCCGTCCGCTGCGACTTCGGAGACCATAGTGACACAGGATGCGTCCAGCAGATGGGCGACGCCGGGGCCGGTTGAACCGGCGTTGGTGTCTGCTGCCTGCTTGCCGCAGAACACGACATCGGCACCGATGTGCTTGACGGCCGCGGCCAGTATCGCCTGCACCTGCGTGGTGTCGAGAGCGCCGAGGTCGTCCACGAGGATGTGGACCAGTGCATCGGCCCCGACGGCTGCCGCGTCTGTGAGCATCTTCGCAGCGCGTGCCGGACCGCAGGTCACTGCAATCAGGTCACCACCACCAGCCTCCTTGATCTGGAGGGCAGATTCCAGGGCGTATTCGTCATACGGGCTGAACGACCACTTGCTGACAGCAGCCTCATCGACTCTGCCGCCCGAGACGGTAATCTTGGCAGTGGTGTCTGGAACCTGCTTGAGTAGTACTGCGATCCCCATGAAAGCACCGGCGCTCCGGCGACCGAAGACCCATCTAAGAAGATTGGGAAGACAAAATAGGCTCTATAGAGCCCAATCGAGACTCAAGGCTCTCGCGTGAAGGCCTGAATCCCGGTGATGTGGCGTCCGATGATGAGATTGTGGATGTCGTGAGTGCCCTCGTATGTCTTGACCGACTCCAAGTTCGCCATGTGCCGCATTATCGGGTACTCGTCGAGTATCCCATTGGCCCCGTGGATATCGCGCGCCATTCTAGCGATCTCCAATGCCATGTCGACGTTGTTCATCTTGGCCAAGGAGATCTGCTCTGGCGTCCAGGTCCCGTCATCCTTCTTCTTGCCGAGATGGAATGCGAGAAGCTGGCCCTTGGTTATCTCCCGCAGCATCCAAGAGAGCTTGTTTTGTACCAATTGGTAGGACGCTATCGGGTGGTCGAACTGGATTCGGCTGAGTGCGTACTCCCTGGCCGAGTTGAAGCAGGACTGGGCCGCGCCCACTGCTCCCCAAGAGATTCCATAGCGTGCGTTGTTGAGGCAGCTGAACGGCCCCTTCAGGCCCTCCACGCCGGGCAGGATCCTGTCCTTTGGTATCCTGCAGTCTTGGAAGACCAGCTCGCTGGTCACGCTGGCCTTGAGGGAGTGCTTCCCCGTCATCTCGGGGGCGGTGAAGCCAGGGTCTTCCTTCTCGACGATGAAACCGCGGATGACACCGTCGAGCTTCGCCCAGACGATGGCCAGATCGGCTATGGTGCCGTTGGTGATCCACATCTTGGCGCCGTTGAGCAGGTAGTGGTCCCCCTTGTCCTCGGCTCGAGTGATCATGTCGCCGGGATTGGAGCCGTAGTCTGGCTCCGTGAGGCCGAAGCAGCCGACCCATTCGCCAGCGTGCATCTTGGGCAGGTAGTGGTTCTTCTGCTCCTCGCTGCCGAAGTCCCATATCGGGTACATAGCGAGCGAGCCCTGCACGCTGGCGAACGAGCGCACGCCGCTGTCGCCTCGCTCGAGCTCTTGGCAGATCAAGCCGTATGCGATGTATGAAAGTCCGGGGCAGCCGTAGCCTTCGAGAGGGGCTCCTAGCACACCCATCTCACCCAGATCGACGCGCCACTGGTCGGGGAATACCTCGTCTCTGCAGGCCTTCTCGATGTTGGGTATGACGTTCTCGTCTACCCAGTCCCGTACGGCGTCGCGGATCATCCGCTCCTCGTCGGTCAGCAGCGAATCGACATCGTAGAAGTCCAATGCCTCGTACGCCATCTCTCTCAATCGGTCCCGACAGTGTGGCCCACATGAACGTTGCTTCGCGGCCCGGGGGGCCGGATTTCTCTAGCCCCTCTTCTTCCTGCGAGCCGCCCTGCGAGCCTCGCGCTTCTCCTCGGCGGTACCGAATCGAAGGGTAAACCACTGCCGGAGGCCCGGAAACAGGCCAAACGCGAGGCTGAGTATCACTAGGAGGGTGGCGAGTGGAATAGCAAACAGGATCCAAGCGCCGAGGATTCCTCCGACCGAGTTCGAAGGCGGCGGATGGTACTGCACCAGCGTACCCCTATCGGTGAGGATCCAGCCGCTGTCCCTGTCCGTGCTCCATGATGCCACTATCCTCTCCCCCGCGATCGATGCGTCGAAGTCGACGGCATCGGAATACTCCAGCCATGGGAACGCCGCGCTCAGGCTGAGATCGTGCTCTATCAGACTGAAGGGGGTCTCGATGATGAGCGAGCGATCTCCGTGCTGGTGCGACAGCCCCGTGAAGCGACCCTCGACACCGCTGAGTTGAATGATTTCCACCCCCGAGGTCGAGGGCTGCTCACCATCAAGGGAGATCGTGGCGATGTTACGGTCGCTCGAGACTGCTACGCACTCATCACGCTCCCCTGTCGGACACTGGACATCAGACCACGGGTAATACGTCCCGCCTATCCAATACAGAGAGTGATCCCGGTCGATGACTCCGATACCATCTAAGACGCTAGACACCACGCAGAGCACCAGCGAGGGATGGCAGTCGATGCCTGAGATGTCACTGGCCCCCCGTCCCAGAATCGGATGCACCTCCGCACCTCCGTCTTCAGCCGCCCTCATTCTCCAGAGCCAGCCGTCCTCTCCCCCGACATAAGCCCAGGAGCCTCCGGTGTTCCATGCGACCGCAGTCAACTTCGTCTGGCCAAACTCAATCTGGCCGCCAGCGTTGGTGATCGAATGGTCCCCCCTGGCGTACCTGAGTACCTGCCCTTCATTGCCGACGATGAATGCCGTCTGACCTCCCGGGTGAAAGTCACCATCGTTCAAATCCACCTCGTTGTTCCAGAGCAGTTCTATCCGAGTCTCTGGATCCGTAGTGCTGACGAGTTCCAGATACGCATCCGCACCGAATACTATGGCCCATTCGCCGACAGGGTCGAGCGCCGCCCCATTCAATCCCAGATCCTCCTCCGACAGGCTGACTACGTCATACATGTTCACGGCCGAACCGGCGCTCGCTGCCGGGGCCGCCATCAGCAAGACGCAGGCCACAGCCAATGCACTGGCGACCCTTCGTCGCATGCTCGCCCGACAGGTGATGCCGATTTAGCCCGTTCGACACACACCCCGACGCAGTCTGGCTCGCAACAGCATTCAAGAAGGTCCCAGCCAGCGCCCGGACATGGAGAGATTCGATGTCAAGCGAGGACTGGTAAAGCAGGTCACTGCAGATGGCGGACTGGCCGCTCTGGCACGCAGGCACTTCGATAATGTCGAGGGCACAGGGGGGAACTCGTTCAGTGCCTCTCATGGCATTATGACCTCAATAACGGCAAGCTACAACGAGCAGGGCGCGCTGGTGGCAGAGGTGACCAACGTGCCCCCGAATTTCGACGATCCGGAAGCGATGAAGGCAGCCATGGATGCCCGTGGGAGGTGGACGACCTTTCTCGACGACGCCACCGGCTACGACTCCAAGCAGAGGGGCAACAAGGCCAAGGAATGGGCCAAGAAGGCGAGCAAGGCCAAGTCAGCGATATCCGGGGCGCGACATTTCATGAGAATGTCCGAAAACCTGTCCGAAGAGGTGCGGGAGCAGGCAGAGTCTATGATTGAGGAAATCGAGGCCGCGCTGGAACAAGGTGACAATACCAGAGCTGCAGGACGCGCGGGAAAACTGTCGAAATCACTCCAATGAGGTGAAGCATGAGCCAAGACGACCCCCTCTCGTCGCTCGACGAGGAGGGTCGCGCATGCATTGAGAGGATGTTCTCAGGGTGCGCCGAGGTCGTAGGCGTGGAACATGTGGCTTCCGTGATAGCAGGAGGCCCTACGCACTCGGGTGACGGCCAGCTTGTCGCCTACATCGGTATCGAGCCGAGCGGCAAGGCGCATCTAGCATACATTCTCCTTGCCGACACCATTCGAAACATGCTTGATGAAGGCGTCAATGTCATCATCCTACTCGCAGACTGGCACGCATGGATCAACGACAAGTTCGACAGCGACATGGACAAGATCACGCTCGCGGGCGAGTACATGACAGAGGTCTTCCGAGCCCTGCTCGGCAATCTGGAAGAGGGGGAAGGATCGGGCCAGTTGAGGTTCCTCAGTGCATCCGAGTTGATGGACTCCGGCAAGTACTGGGAGAGAGTCCTGCGCTGCTCGAAGAACATGAGCCTCTCTAGGGTGCGCAGGACGTTCAGCATCATGGGCCGCGACGAGGACTCCTCTGACCACGATCTCGCCGCCTTCTACTACCCGGCCCTGCAGGCCGCCGACATCTTCGAGCTCGGAGTCGACATCGCATTCGGGGGCATGGATCAGCGCAAGGCGCACATGTACATGCGCGACGTCGCCGACAGGTATGGCTGGACCAAGGCCACCTGCATTCACACCCCTATGATCTCGGGGCTCAAAGGTCCTGGCGGCAGGATGGACTCCTTCGACCACAAGATGTCGAAGTCCGACCCCGGCGATGCCATCCTCCTGGATGATTCACCCGATACGGTGCGCGCGAAGATTGGCAAGGCATTCCTTGAGGTGGGCAGCGCCGACTCACCGGTGTTCGAGATAGCCCAGCACATTGTACTCCCGAACAGCGGCTCGATCCAAGTCATTCCAAAGCCTGAGTACGGCGAGCCTTCGACTTGGGTTGATTTGCAGTCTTTCATCGAAGCTGTCGCAAATGGGACAGTACATCCTCTCGATGCGAAAATGGCCGTAGCAGAAGGCCTCGTAGAGGCCTTGGCCCCGATTTCGGAACATTTCGCCGACAAATCTGAATTACTCAGTGCAATGAACCGGCTAACCGGCTCTCAGTAAATCGTTTTGGATTGTTTTTTCCATTGGATATGCAGGGCGAGGCCTCATAACCTGTACTCTACCGGGCGGGACCAAAGGTGGGCGTATGGTTTCAGTAGGCATCGACGACATCGCGATTCACTTTCCCCGGCTGTACTTCGGCATGGAGGACTTCGCCAAACTGCGAGGTGCCGATTTTGGTAAATTGAACCGGGGCCTCGGACTCGCCGCCATGGCGATTCCGGACGTCCACGAGGACACCGCCACGATGGGGGCCAACGCTGTTCGCAGACTCATCGACCGCAACGGCATGGACCCGTCCACAATTGGGAGAATCTACCTCGGTACCGAGTCGGCCCTCGACGGTTCAAAGCCCACAGCCACCTACATCATGGATATGCTCGAGCAGCGATACGCCCCGACCCACGGCAAGGACTGCTTCCGAAACTGCGACGTAGTCGACCTGACATTCGCTTGCATCGGCGCTGTCGATGCCATGCACAACACACTCGACTGGGTCGCCAATGGCGGCGAGGACAAGGCTCGGCTCGGAATCGTCGTCTTCGCTGACAACGCCAAGTACGACATGGGCTCCTCCGGTGAGTACACGCAAGGCGCTGGTGGCGGCGCCATCTTGATTCGCCACAACCCACGACTGCTGGAGATACCCGATATCTGGGGCATCTCGACGATGCCTGTGCACGACTTCTTCAAGCCTCGGCGTGAGGTTGATACCAGGACAATCGTCGAGAATGTGCTCGACCTCGCCAGAGAGAGCGGCGAGAAGGTCAGGGAGGGACTGGCTGAACGTATCCTCAAGCATCTGCCTAGATCCTCGAAGAAGGACGATGTGATGTTCGAGAACCCGACGCTCCAGATACACAAGGACACCCCTGTTTTCGACGGCCAGTACTCGAACCGCTGCTACTCAGAGTCGGTCAAGCAGGCTTTCATCAACTTCCGTTTCAAGGCTATCCGCGAAGGCAGGTACGACCCGGAGTCCGATGAGATACTCACTGAACAGTGGAGCCGAATCATCGTCCACCTACCTTACGCCTTTCAGGGCAAGAGGATGTTTCCCGACGTCTTCCGCCACGACCGCAGGCACCTGCCGATGTGGAAAGGAATCATATCGAAGATTGGCCCCGAGCCGTTTCCGGAGGACTTCCCAGACACTCCCGAGGGGCTCGAGGAGTTTGAGAAGGCAAACGATTCATACCGCCGACTGATATCCAAGACTGTCGAGTTCAAGCAGTTCGTCGACGAGCGCATCGAGAAGACCACAAGGGCTTCCAGCCTCATCGGGAACCAATACACCGGCTCCATCTTCCTCGCACTGATGTCTTCGATGGAGTCCGATTACATCGAGAACGTGGACATGACCGGCGAGAAGCTTGGATTGTGTGGATACGGTTCAGGCGCCAAGGCGAAGGTCTTCGAGGGCGAGGTACAGCCGCAGTGGCGCGAGATCGCCTCGCGATTCCACCTCTTCGAACGCCTCTCATCCCGCCATCCGATTAACAAGACGGTTTACGAGGCGCTACACCGCGGCTCTCGCAAGCGCTCTGTCGTCAAGCCCAGCGACGAGTTCGCCCTCGTCGCTATCGGCGGCGAGGGGCAACTCGAGGGACAGCGCAAGTACCGCTGGGTCGAGTAATGCCTCAACTCGAGAGTATGTCTGCCAACTCATCGAGGAACCTATCGACCTCGTCCATCGTGTTGTAGTGCAGCACGCCTACGCGCAGCACGCCCTCTGGCTCGAGGCCGAGAGCCTCGGTGAGCTCAAGAGCGTAGAAGTTCCCCTCCCAGACGAAGATACCGCGTTCCGCCAGTGCATCAGCAATCCGTTTTGGACTCATCGAGTCATGGGTGAAGGAGACCGTGGGCGCCCTTTCGGTCTTGCGCTCAGAGTCGGTGATGCCCCAAATCCTGACCCCATCGAGGGCTTGCAGTCCGTCGATCATCCTCCAACACAGTGACTGCTCGTACTCTTCGATAGCTTCGAAGGCGCATCCTAGTGCCTCCCTCCGACTCAAGTCGCCATCAGAAACGCAGCGCCCTATCCAGGCGATGTGCTCGATAGCCGCGATGGTGCCGGCCATCGCTTCGTGACTCTGAGTCCCGGTCATCCATCGGAATGGGATCTCCTCGGTGGTGACCCGGAGTTTGGCCACTGGTAACTCGGCGAGCCTTTTCGAGCGACCCCACAAGACCCCTTGATGGGTCCCGAAGAACTTGTACGAGGAGCAGGCGAGGTAATCGCAGCCCATCGCCTCAACGTTGATGAGACAGTGAGGCGCGTAGTGCACCGCATCTACGAAGACCTCAGCACCGACGGCATGGGCCTTTTCGGCGATTCCGGATACGTCGTTGATGGTGCCGGATAGGTTCGAGGCAGCACCGACGGCGACCAGGACAGTGTTCTCGTTGATCGAGTCCTCGAGAGAAGATCGATTGTGGGTACAGCCATCGGGGTCGATGTCGACTCGACGAAGGGTAGCGCCCGACCACTCCGCAGCCAGCATCCACGGGTGCACGTTTGAATCGTGGTCGAGTCGCGTGACCACGACTTCGTCGCCCGGATTCCAGGTCCTGCTCAGGGCGCTCGCCAGCTGAATGGTGAGGCTGGTCATGTTCTGGCCGAACACTATCTCTCTGTGATTCTCACAGCCGACGAAGTCGGCGCAGGCCCGCAATGCGTCATCTATCAGGCGATCCGTTTCCACGGAGGTCGCGAACGACATGCCGACGTTGGCGTTCTGGTGCAACAGATAGTGCCTCACGGCATCACCGACCGAATCAGGGGACTGACTACCCCCCGGTCCGTCGAAGAAGATGGCTTGACGACCGTCGACCATGCGTTGCAGACCCGGAAACTTGGAGCGCACCTCGTCGATCGGGAAAGCGGCCATGAAACACCTCATTCTGGCGCTATTGAACGGTTGATGACGATCCTCTGCACTTCTTGGGTTCCTTCGTAGATTTGGGTGATCTTGGCGTCTCTGAAGAAGCGCTCGACCGGGAAGTCCGTGGTGTAGCCGTAACCGCCGAGAACCTGCACCGCCCTCTCCGAGACCCACATAGCCGTATCCCCGGCGAACAGCTTGGCCATGCTCGCCTCCTTGGTGTGCCTCGGAGATCCGTCCTCATAGTGCCTCTGCTTAGCCCAGGCGGCCTTGTAGACCATCAACCTAGCCGCTTCGGTACGGGTGGCCATGTCGGCGAGGTAGTTGCCGATACTCTGGTGGTGGGCGATGGGCTTGCCGAAGGCGATTCTTTCGTGAGCGTAGTTCAGTGCCGCCTCGTAGGCGCCCTGAGCGATGCCCAGTGCCTGTGCGGCGATCCCTATTCTGGAATTGTCGAGGGCGTTCATGGCGATGGGAAAGCCATCGCCGGATCCATTCAGGACATTCCCAACAGGCACCTTGCAGTTTTCCAGCAGCAGAGAGCAGGTGTCGCTAGAGCGGATTCCGAGTTTGTCCTCCTTTTTGCCGACAGAGAAGCCCTCGAACGACTTCTCGACGATGAAAGCGGTTGTTCCACCGTGCTTCTTCTCGCCGTAGTCGGGATGGTCGACGTCCTTGGCGAAAAGCACGTAGATGTCGGCATTCTCTCCGTTCGTCACCCACATCTTCTCTCCGTTGAGCATGTAGTGACTCCCATCTTCACTCAGCTTGGCCCTGCAACTCAGAGCCGCCGCATCAGTCCCGGCGCCGGCCTCGGAAAGCGAGTAGGCGCCGATATCGCTTCCAGCAAGGCGCGAAAGGTACTCCTTCTTCTGCTGCTCGTTACCGTGCAGTGCGATGGTTTTGGAGCACAGTCCGACATGGACGCAGAACATCACTGAGAATGATGGATCGACCCTTGCGAGCTCCTCGACGATGATGGCTTCGGAGATGTCGTCGACGGGGCTGCCGCCGTAGTTCTCGGAGATTGTGATCCCCTGCAGTCCGGAATCGCAGAACGCGCGCCATTCGTCCAAAGGAGCTGCTTGCGCCTTGTCCCTCTCGAGGCATGTGGGCGCCAGAACCTCTTCGGCGAAGTCGCGTACCATAGCGCGAATCATGCTCTGTTCTTCGGTCTCGCTGAAGTCCATCGCTCTCCCCGCTCAACCGAGGCGGGTATTGTTGTTAACCCCTATTGGTCGCTCTTTCTGAGTGCATGGGGAATCGAATAGTTCAAATTGGTTATCCGAGCGCGCGGATTGGAATCATTATGGCAGCCGGGGATTTTTTCGAATTTAGCATCGCGCATGATCGCAAGTACACACTGGAGCATCTATGGCTTCAGGTGCTCGACGACAAGGCCGAGACCGTCAAGATAGGAATCAGTGAGTTCCTACGTGCGGAGTACGGCGACATCGTACGCGTGGTGCTAACTCGTCCGGAGGATGATAGCGAGTTCAAGCTCGAATCGGATGCAGAGTACGGTGACGACGACTTCCCTGGAATAATGGGCAGTGGTGACGAATTAGGGGTGGAAGACCTGCTGATTACAGTCCTAGCCAACTACGAGGGGGATATGGAGACGATTCTGATCAACTCCCCAGTCCCATGCAAGATCCTTGAACTGAACGGCGAAGTCGAGGATAATCCCGATCTTGTCAATGACGATGCCTACGGCGATGGTTGGTGCATGATAGTCAAGCCACACGATTTCGACGAGGACCAGTTCCTCGATGAGAAAGAGTACATCGAAATGCTCAACGAGCTTCCCTAGGGCCAAGACAGGGCCGGCCACTCCTCGTGGTCCGAATCGTTCCAGTCTAGTTCCCTAAGCAGGGAGAGCACCTCATCGCTAGACGATAGGTCGCGCTCGACCTGCACCCGGTGCAACCAGCCCTTGAGTCGCCCCATTCGAGGACCCGGCTCGAGCCCGGTCGCATCCACCAGCATATTTCCGTCGACCAGTGGTCCGTTTCCGGCCCTGAGGGCGTCCAGCGAGGATAATGCACTTCTGAATTCCCCGACATCGCGCCCCAGTCCCTCGGAATAGGGCATGAAGAACTCCTGCCAAGCCTCCGGGAGAGCCGCCTTGAAACGCCTCAAACTTCCGATTTCGGCCAATAGAGAGGCGCTTGCCGCATCATGCAGGAAGGAGATTGCCCTCAATGGCTCCTTTGCTATGACCAATGCCTCTCGCAGTTTCCCCGCTAGCGCATCGCCGTCATCGTCCTCAGCACTGCACAGCATTGCGAGATTGACCACGAAGTCACTGCCGAATGCCGGCTCGGTGGTAGTGCGGATTCCAGGCAGGATCCGTTCCAGGGCCCCGCTCTCGCTCATCACCGCTATGATCTCGCCCACGTTGCCACCAGTGAGTATATGCTGCATCTCCACCCCGATCCTCTCTCGTGAGACTCTCTCTAGCATCTCGCTGCATTCCATCACAGCAGCTCTGAGTTCGGGTTCCATCTGACGCATCCCACTATCTGAGTCGAGGAATCGGAACGCGCGCATGATGCGTAAACCGTCCTCCCCCAGCCTCTCTCTGGCATCTCCAACGGAGCGCAGAACCCCAGCCCTGAGGTCAGCAACTCCGTCGTGAGGGTCTATTCGATTGCCATCGGCACCGATTGCCATCGCGTTGATGGTGAAGTCACGGCGAGCCAGGTCATCCTCGATGCTGCTTCCAAAAACGACCTCGTCTGGCCTCCTGCCATCGCCGTAGGTGCCTTCGCTGCGCAGGGTTGTGACCTCCCAACTTGGCTCACCGACAACACCCTCATCCAGCCTCACTACAACGGTCCCGTACTTCTCTCCAACCATCAGCGAGCGAGGGAAGAGTTCCTTGACCTCGGCGGGGAGCAGACTGGTGGCGATATCGATGGGCTTATCCTCGGTGTCAGGACGACCAATTATCGAGTCCCTGACCCAGCCCCCTACGATCCAAGCCTCACCGGCGGAGCGCAGTCTGGCGAGGACCTGCGTATCGGCTTCGCTGAGGTACTCCAACACGCGCTCCATGGTGCGCCGACGGACTATCTGCCATGATTACTTCGGGCGTTAGACATATTGGCTAATGGCCCGTCGGACCGCTGTGAAGGTAGAACTAGTGCCTATCGAGGTCCTCCGTCCGCACGAGCAGGTCGTGTCGGACAAAGTGGACCAGCTGGAGAGAATGACCCTCCGTTGGAAAGCTTACACCAAGCCCCTCTTGATTGACCGGAAGACGGGCACCATCCTAGATGGACACCATCGCACCGAGGTGGCCAGACGACTGAAACTGAAGTGCCTGCCTTGCGTATCTGTCGACTATCTCGATGACGACGGCATCATCCTCCATATTTGGCCCAAGAGCGGCAGGGATTCCTTGGACAAGTCGGAAGTCATCGAAGCCGCACTATCCGGCGAACTTTTCCCCCCCAAGACCTCAAGGCACCTGCTCTCTGACCACCTGCCGCCGATATCCGTACCTCTGTCCCGGCTAGTGGAGCCGGCAACTGGAGATGCCGAGGGGAACTAGCCGCTCCATCTCAGATGAGAGTCAGGGAACGAGATCCTCATGCCCACCCGACATTCCAGGCTCCTCATCGCCCGGAGAGCCCGGATTGGCCAATTCGACCGACATGTAATCTCCGAACAGTGGCCACAGGGGACCGAGCCATTCCATCTCCATCAGTAGCAACTCCATCACAGGGTGCTCGAGAATCTCGTCCTCGGTCGAATCCTCATCGAGCGTAGGCAGGCCGGCGGGGAGCTCTCTGAGGGAGATGATTAGCCCTTCGAGGCGAGTTAGCGTATCATCTTCGACCTCTATGACCTCGGACATCAGACCCAACAGATCCTCAAGGTGGTCTGCTAGTGAGTGCGGGTCCAGTGGAGACCGTTCCGACTCGTTGAGGTCCATCGGCCCGAACACCACACCGCCTAGGTCCGTGTCAATCCACTCGTCACCCTGCTTCTCGCGCTTGAGCAGCCTCTGGTGCACCGGCCCGCCGAAAGGACCGAGTACGAAACCACCATCCTCGACCAGCGCTTCGATCTCGGGCGGTAGTATTCGTACAGACCCAGTGACAAGTACCCTGTCTACGCGCCTGCTCAGACCACTCCACCCTTCTAGTGCCTCAGGCGGGAGTACGGTCAGGAAACCCATTGAGTCAAACATTTCCAGCCTCTCGCTGGTATGCAATAAGACCTCATCGTGCGGCTCGATGATGGTCACGACGCCGTCTGGACCGAGCATGCAGTCCAGCAGGGCAGCGAGGTAACCTCCCTTGGAGCCAAGCAGCAGGACATGCTGAGCCTCCCTAATTTCCAAGTGGTGTAGCAGCGTTGCCACCATATGAGGGGCAGAGATAGTCTTGGCGGCACCTCCCTCAGTGATCAGGAACGGGACCGGTCTGTCTCCAAGGAATGGCTCCAGACTGTGATCGGTGAAGCAACTCGGGTCCACAGAGCTCATCGCCTCCTCGATGCTATCGTCGAGAGGGACGCCAGCGGCCCTCAGCCGCTCAATCAACTCCGAAATCCCCTCCATCCGTTCTCCTCCGTGCCGGTGGTTCGGCCGCAGAGGATTTGAACACAACGCTTCTGCGCTCTCCTAGGGTCCGTGGTCTAGGGGTTATGACGTCGCTCTTACAAAGCGAAGATCGCAGGTTCAATTCCTGCCGGACCCACCAAATCGCAATCTCCGGCTCAAACGAACAATTCGCCGCACTTCGCCCCGATTGGCAGCAATATAGCAACTGAAACTCTCAAGAGTGTCGGCTATGACCGGAGAACGTGGTCGAAGAGACTGCGGGACTGGCTTCCCGAGTGACCCGGCGCCTGCGCAAGCGAGAGTGGACCATATCAACCGCCGAGTCATGCACTGGTGGGTTGCTAGCTTCATTGATGACCGACATTTCAGGGGCCTCTGAGTGGTTCAAGCAGGGCTGGGTAGTGTACTCCAATGAGTCCAAGATGCGCGAGCTCGGGGTCGAGAAGGCCGCCTTCGATGAGGGTGAGGCCGGGGCAGTCTCTCACGAGGTCGCGGTTCAGATGGCCAGAGGCGCTCGGTACCAGTCGGACTCCGATGTGGCCATCTCAATAACTGGAATAGCCGGCCCCGGCGGGGCCACAGCCGAGAAGGAGGTCGGGAGGGTCCACGTGGCGGTGGTGACCGGTGATTACTTCCTAGTCAGGAGGATGGATTTCGGAGAAAACGACCGTCTCGACAACAAGCGTTCCTTCGCAGCTTTCGCCCTGCGACTCGCCCTCGAGGCCCTCGACAGGGTCGTCGAGGTCGAGGAGAGGGCCTCTAAAGCCACAATCAACGAAGAGGAACCGTCTTCGATCGACACCTCTGAGTTCGATCCCTCTGACGAGGAGTGGGAGGGCAGCATGAGCTGGAAGGGCTCGAAGAAGACGGTCGCAGAGGAGATTTCCAAGGTCGACCTCGCTTCTCTCACAGACTGGGACGAGTGAACGGTGCCTACGGCACCGATAGCAGATTTCAGGCGATATCATCATGAGCGTCCCTAGAACTGCTCCAGCGGATGACCGGTCAGGATTGGGCAGAACGGCAGCGAGTACTCGCCGCCGCTGGACTGCTGGTGATAGGGAGGGCCGCACAGGAGAAGGTCCAGAGTCTGCCGGACCTAGCTCCGCTGATTGAGGCGGCTCAGAGTTCCAATGTCGTGATGCTCAGTGAGAGGGTGATTGACGAGATATTGACTCTGGTGCCGACCGAGAGGACCATCGAGGCTCCGCCAGCAGCCCCCAGGACCGCGCAGGCTACCTTAGCCGACCCGGAGAGCCACTCTCCTATCGGCCGCACATTGGCTCCTGTCGTGTCCACTGAACCCACCCCTGCTCCTCGCCGTCATGGGCTCTCGCACTACAGCCTCGATGACTTTCCGATGGAGGCCAGAGACGTTGATTCCGAAATCGAGATTCACTTCGACATTACCGGCCGCTCTACAACAGAGGGCAAGATGTTCGACATGCAGTCCTTCTTCTCGGACCGCTTGCGGCAGATCCGCCAGATGATGATTGTAGGCCGCTCCTTGCCACGTCGACCCATCAGTAACTCCGAGGCTTGGCGCAACAGGCAGCGCTACTCCAGCACCGATTATGAGGTCACTCTGGTTGGGCTGGTGAGCGAGACAAGGTGGGCCAGGTCGGGCAACTTCAACTTCGTGATCGAAGATGAGACGATGCAGATCCGATGCTCACTGAAGCCGCCATCAGGGGCCTCAAACTTCCATCCCGCCTTGGACGGACTGATGAACGACGACGTGGTCGGAGTCAGCGGGCATTTTCTGATAGGGGAGAGAAACCCTTTATTCCTAGCCAATGACATACACATGCCGCCTCTGGGCCGGCACTCCAAGGCCACTGCCAGTGAGGACGAGGCGGTCTCGGCCGCCTTCCTGTCCGATGTCCACGTCGGCAGCAAGACATTCCTAGCCCCGCAATGGGAGAAGATGATCGAGTGGTTCAGGACCGACCCACTGGCTCGGACTGTGAAGTACTTCGTGCTGAGCGGAGATGGAGTCGATGGGGTGGGGATATACCCAGGTCAGCAACGCCATCTGGCCATCACTGACCTGTTCAACCAGTATGGGGAGTTGGCTAGGCTGCTCGAGGGTCTGCCCGACTGGGTCGACTTGATGATACTGCCTGGCAACCACGATGCGGTCCGTCCGGCGGAGCCGCAACCGGCATTGGATCCCGAGATCCAGCAGGACTACTCCGACGCCGTGTTCGTCGGCAACCCCTGCGACTTCAGCCTCCACGGAGTTCGCATCCTGTCTTATCACGGTAAGAGCATAGACGACTTCGTCGCAGGTCTGCGATCGGTCACCTACTCGACTCCCGAGCTGGCGATGAAGGCGATGCTGGAGCGCAGGCACCTTGCACCATCGTGGGGGGGCAAGACTCCACTATCCCCAGAGCCCGAGGACCGGATGGTCATCTCGACCGTGCCCGACATATTCGTCACCGGCCACGTACACGGCCACTACGCTGGCAATTACAAGGGCACGACGATGATACACAGTTCCACCTGGCAGGATCAGACAGACTATCAGCGCATGCTGGGATTCCAGCCCAAGCCCTGTATCCTGACGGTAGTCAACCTGCATACACACGCGACGGCTTCAATCCCCTTCGCCTGAGTCTGGAAACTCTTCACCGTCGAAGATATGCGGCCACAGTGCTCGCAGGTCCTTTTCTAGGACGACGGGGACCCCCGCTGCCTCAAACGCGTCGACCGCCCTCTGTCTGGCAGGATTGAAACCGATGAATCCAGAGCCGGGAATCATCATCGAGAGGTCAGTGCTCGAATCGCCCACCGAGACGATGCTTTCAGGCTCCAGTTCCTTGATTCTAGCGAGCTTCTCGACCATCAGCCCCTTCTCGTGAGAGTTCACTTGTGTGGGCGCAGGCCCGCGCAGCATTCCCTCCTCATCCCAATCGAATCCATTGGCAGCCCAGTCGTCGACCTTCAGCATGTCAGCAATGGTGCCCACGAAGACATCCACACCGGCAGACACGATGGCCACGAAGACCATCCGAGACTGCAACGCGCGGACCATTTCGCGTGCCCCCGGTATCAGAGTGATGCCAGAGTAACAGCGCATGATGTCCTCTCTGTGGATCTCGGGCTGCACCGCAGTCCACAGACGGATGTCGTCAGCCATGAACTCATCATCGCTGATCTCGCCATTCAGGAAGCGCTCAAGGGTTTCGAGATTCTCGGTACCGAAGTAGTCGTGGATATTCTGCCACGAGGAGCCGTTGTCGGTCAGTACACCGTCGCAGTCGAAGATTACCGCTCTGACACCGCTCATGCAGCCGTCGTGGCGTGGGCGTGTATAGTCCCTGCGAAGGAGATGGGTTGATGACCGTCAGGGAACTCGCCTCAGCATGGTCGGCCAAGGCAAGGCGGTGAAGGTCAAGATGCTGTTCTTCGGACCCTTGGCCGAGAGGCTAGGCGAGCGCGAGATCGAGGTTGCTTTGGAGCACGGGACGACAGGCAATCAGCTGATTGAGCGCTTCGAGTTGTCCGATTTCCTCGGTTCTGGGCTCAGGGTCGCTATTGACGGGCAGATCGGAGCACCTCTGGATACTCCTCTGAGGGATTCATCCGAAATCGCCTTCCTCCCACCGGTTTCCGGTGGGTGAGGTACAATCCGGCCGAAGCATTTGAACGAGAACACTTCCACCTAGAGTCGATAACATGGCCATAGGCACCACTGAGATCGCAATCCTCGTCGTAATAGCAATATTCCTGTTCGGGGCGAAGAGGATACCCGAACTTGCTCGCAGCGTGGGCCTTGCCAAGGGCGAGTTCCAAAGGGCGGTGGAAGAAGGCGTTCAGCCATCTTCCGCCGAGCAGGACATGGATCGAGGCGGGATGACCGAGGAAGTCTCGAACGAGAACGAGTGATTCACTCCCTGCTGCGCCTGAGTCTCAGCACAGCTCCGCAATCGGGGCAGCTCCCAAGTTCCTCCTTGCCGGCGTGAGGTGCATCCGGATGTGGCTGTATCGCGCCGCAACCTGTGCAGCGCAGTTCCCAGGTCCACAGAGCTTGAATCCCCTCCATGGCGACCGATAGCCATGGGATCCCACCTCTCTCGCATAGGTTCTGCAGCCTGTAGTCGTCAGTCACTAGGGTCGCACTCCTTTCTATGGAGAGTGCGAGCAGCTCGAGGTCGACCGGTGACAGGCCAGCCATGTCCCCGGTCTGGGTCGCAAGTTCGCTGGCCTGTGCGAGCGCAGCATTCCCGGGAGTCGCCCATTCAAGGCCAATCGAATCCAGCAGCATCTCTCTGTCGGGCGAGATGCGACCCAGCTCAGCCCTCTGGGAGGGCACCACTAGGCCACCCCTCATCCGCTCCATAGGCCATGCGATGAGCGCAGCGGTGTCCAGCACCTCGCCAGTCGCCATGCTCGGGCGTAGGCTGACTGCGCTTTCAGGGGTCGCCTCCGAGTCTAGTCGGTGTCCGCGGGAAGCAACGTTCATCCCGAAAAGGATGGACGAAGGTACGTGTTCAAGGGCATCACCGACTCGATAATCGAATGGGCGGAGGGCTTTGGCCTGCTTGGCCTCGCCGTTGTTTCTGCCTCCGAAGCAGCCCTTCAGCCAGCACCGCCCGACCTACTGGTCATCCCCATGGTCCTAGGTGCAGATAGTTCCCTCGATATTCTGGCCATCGTTCTTGTCGCCACCATATCAAGTGTGGTAGGAGCAGTGGGGGGCTATGGAATCGGCGTCTACGCTGGCAGACCGATACTCGAGCGCTTCGCCAGCGATGCCACAGTTGCCAGACTCGATGTCCTGATGGTCAGGTACGGGTCTGTCGGCATCTTCCTCGCTGCAGTCTCTCCGATTCCCTACAAGGCGCTGGCGTGGGCGGCGGGAGCCGGCAGGATGGATCTCAGGCTGTTCATCGCAGCAGGTCTGTTCGGTCGGGGCATAAGATTTGGAATGGAGGGAGTTGTGCTTGGGATTTGGGGTGACCAGTTCCTCGACCTGATTGAGGACCCGCTTGCATGGCTGGGAGGGGGAATCATCGGTTTGGCTCTGTTCATACCCATGGCGCGCTGGTGGTCCGCGCTAGCAGATCCTGCAGACAACGGGGAATGATTCCCGACAAACGCGACAACCCACGACCCTTAACCCATCCAAGCCTCTCCGGTATCGCATGGGAAGGGCGCCAGCGTATGCGCGACGCGCTGCCTCGCTAGGCATCACGCTGGCGATTCTGGTTATCCTAGCGACGCCATCCGTTGCAGCCGACCAGGAGGCCACCTGGGTGCGCACCTCCCCGGGGGTGTGGATGCTCGAGGACTCGCAGGGCCTGCTTCACCAGTCGCAGCCCGAGGCCGGCCTGTTCCTGAGCCCCTCGGAAGGACGCACCGTTGGATTGGAACTGAGCGATGCTCTGGCGGGAATCTGGACTATCACGGACATGTGGTTCGTGGCTGAATCGGAGGGGCAGTCCCCGGCTGATCCAGAACAGCAGCCTGAATCCTCCCGATTCTTCCTCTCTCTGCCAGCGATGTCTTTCGCTTCTACCTTCATCGCTGTCACTTTCCTCTCTCTGGCTCTGGTCGCAGCCGGAGATGAGCCGACTCGGGCCAGGATATCCCAGTCGATGGGCCGATTCTCCCAACTCCGGGTCACTGAGGGCACAGGCACGCTCGCGGGGACCCACCAGCGCGGGCGCCTCGAGGGCTTCTTGACCGCTCATCCCGGCTGCCACCTCTCGGGCATCATACGCGCTCTGAATCTGGGAAACCATCAGGCCGTACACCACCTGAGGACACTTGAGCGTGAGGGACGCGTCTGGTGCAGGCGTGACGGACGCCTTCTCCGCTACTACACTTCAGCCGTCAACCCAGCAGCAGAGCTCTCCAGCCTGCCTCGCCCGGTCGATGCCAACCAGCTCAGCGACGTGGCTTTGATGGTGCTACGTTCGATAGCCGAGCAGGAAGATGGGCAGTCCTCTCCGACACAGAGGGAGATGGCGGCTCGATTGGAGACGAGCCAGCAATTGGTCGGCCATCATCTGAAGCGACTTGAATCCCAGGGCCTGATTACACGGAGGAGGAGAGGGCTGCGAACCGATCGGGCGCTCACCGAAGAGGGCATGAGACTGTGGGCGACTCTCGTAGAACCCGTCTCTACGAGACCTTGACAAATCCAATGACCCACTTTCCTTTAAGGTGGCTGAGGGGGCCCTGTGGTCAATGTACAAGATGAATCGCGACATAACCGCCCGACGCCGAATCCACACCGGCCTCTTCCTCGTGGCCCTGATGCTGGGCTCGGGATGCCTCGGAGCAATCGATGAGATAACCGAGAAGCCAGAGCCTTCAGTGGTGACCGCCGATGTCCAGATTGAGGGCTCGCCAACTACAGCCAACGACCTAATTGTCGCCAATGCCGTGATCTCTGAGGGCACCGGGCCCTACATCGTGAACTGGCGACTTGATGGGGTATTGGTGCAGACCTCCTCCAGCATGACCTATGACGCCGGATTCCTCTCCGTCGGCACACACACCATCGAGGCAGAAATCACCGACTCGATGGGGGTGACTGGGGTCTCGGCTGTCATCTTCACGCTGCTGGAGCCAAACCGAGCCCCAACGATCTCCCTAGAACTCCCTATCGAGGGAATCGCAGGCGTCCCTGTGGCTTGGTCGGTAGATGCTTCGGACCCAGACGGTGATGACCTCGTAGTCGAGGTCGATTTCTCCGATGGTATCACCCAGAGGGACCTCTCTGGACAACACATCTGGGGTGAACCCGGTATCTACACAGTCCGCGTCTCGGCCACTGACACCTCGGGATTCCTGGCCAACGCCCAGGAGACGATCAGGATCGAGTACGCCGACGCGCCTTCGCTCACAGTTTCCACCAACCCCTCCCCTCAGGGACGCATACACCTCAATCTGGCCGGAGAGCTGACTATCACCACCAGCACCGAGGACCCACTCGGTCCCGTCTCGGTCAGCATCGACTGGGGCGACGGTTCAATGGTAGAACCGGCGTTCACCGAGGAATCCCACCAGTACGCCGAGGAGGGCGTGTTCGTGGTACGCGTGATTGCGACCGGCTCGACCGGCATCACCACTGAGCGCGTCTTCCACGTCGAGGTGGTCTCCGTGGCCGACGACCTCGAGGCAGCCCAACTGCAGGAAGAGCTGGAGGAAGAGGCCGAGGAACAACTCGATACCGAGGTCGAAGAAGAGCTCGACAACGATGGGGACGGCACGGTTGACGACGTCACCGAGGCCCAACAGGACCCTGACTACGACTGGCAGTCCGACTTTGATCCCGACGGCGACGGATACTACGACGACGACCAGGAGGTCGACGACTGGGTCGCCACCGACGAGGAGTCGGTACGCGACGAGGTCGGTGACGAGGAGGAGACCGACGCCATCCCGAACGATCCTCTGATGATCGAGACCAGCGTCGTAAACGAGGACGAAGGGCCGTCCGATGCCGAACTTGGCCCGAACCCAGCCGACAACGAGGCTGACGCAGAGATCGTCAACCCGGTGTTCAACGACGCATGGGGCGATGTGAGCGACGACTCTCTGCAGGAGCAGACCTACAGTCGCTCGATATCGCAGGTCACAGCCACATGGTGGAACGACACGTTCTGGGAGGACTGGGACAACGACGGAGTCCCTGAGACGCTGTGCCACACCACGGTCGGCGTTTTCTGGTTCGACTCTGATGGGATCCCAGGGCCAGAGCGAATCATTCTAGTCCGCACCAAGCACTGCTCGCATGACCGCGACGGGGACGGCCACGATGACCTGTTCTTCACACGTTTCAGGGGACTCGATATGGTCGATCAGAACTCTGATGGCATCCCCGAGCGCCACGACGTACTCACTAGGGTCGTCTGGACCTGGGACAACGGCACCTACGAGGACGTCAACATAGACCTCTTCGTCCACGCCCGCACCGACGCCGACCAAGATGGCAATCTGGAGCGCCGAGTGGTCCTGAACCGCCAGCAGCGGATGGTCGATCAAGGCATAGGTGCGGTACTCACCGCGTACTTCTCGCACTCCCGATTCATACTGAGAGTCGACAGCAACGACGACGGCACCCCAGAGCGCTGGATGGCCATAGACCACACCTCATGGGTATGGGACCCCACCGAGGACGGCAACGCCGACCGCCACCGCGACAACCTGCGCGCGGTCATCAAGAAGGACACCAACCAAGACGGCAGCGTCGATGTGATACGAGCACTCCACCAGAACACCGTTCAGTTCGACAACGACTCGAACGGCGTCATAGAGCTGCAGTGGACTTGGCGAGCCGGGGTTCTGAAGGTCGACACCGACCACGACGGGGACCTCGACTACACTGCTCGGATGCACGGCTGGCACCAGCACTGGGACTGGGGCATGGTCGAGTACCACATCCACCGTTTCGCCCTGACTCGGATATCCGACCATGACACAGATGGCATCCCCGAGTGGAAACAGCGAATCATTCACATGTCCAACGCGACCGACTGGGACTTCGATCACCATCTCGAGCAACGTGAGTCCTATACTGCCACCCTGACTTGGTCCGATGCCGACGAGGACGGCTACGAGGAGCACATCTTCAGGAGAGTAAGGGAGACAACTTACCTCGACCAGCACGCCCATGGATGGTCCCATCAGAGTGAGTCCACGCATTCGGTGGAGATCTGGCGCGACTCGAACCACAACCTGCATGCCAAGCGCGTGGTCGTCATCGGCCTGTCTTCATGGGACAACAACTCCGATGGCAGCCCGGACACCTACGACCACCTGAGCAGGACCTGGCTGGCGGTCGACTCCAATCAAGACGACTTCCTAGAGCGCAGGGTGTTCCACCGTCACCACATGGCGGCGAGGGACGACAACGCGGACGGCAATGTGACCTTCGCGGTCAACTCCAACATCTGGCACGCGAGGAACCTCTCCCTGTCGTCCAACGGCAACATCGAGGTGCTGCAGGAGGCCTACCTCTCGCACAGAGTATTCGAGTGGAACATCAACCCACAGGGCCACGCCTACCACACCAACAACACCTGGATCGCCTTCCACATCGACCACGTGACCAACACCATTCAGGGGATCATCGTGACCGTGATCACCATCGATTCCGACCAAGATGGCACCCCCGAGTCGCAAACCATCACCACTGGAAATACTGGCAACCCACCGTGACGAATTGTTATGGAGGGGGTGGCTGTCGTCGAACCAGCGCTTGTGTGGTGTAGTTCGGTCCATCATGCCGCCCTTTCGAGGCGGCGACCCGGGTTCAAATCCCGGCACGAGCACCTTCATCAGTCGACTTCGTGAATGTCAGTGGGGATGCCCCGTTCGCCAGCCTGCTCGATTACTATCCTAGTCCACTTGCTCGTGGATGAGGGCATTGCTAGGATGTGAGAAGCACCGTTCAGGATCTTCGCAGTTAGGGTGTTAGGAGCCTCCTTTCTACCCTTGTCCTGCAGGCTTCTGTCGGGGTCGTCCCACTCCTCGGAGAACACGGCGATGGGTATTGAGTTGTTGTCGGCCCAGCGTTCAGCCATGTAGTCGACACCACTCGCTCCACCTACAATGATGAGGTCCGGGTAGCCGTTCTCATCGACCCATCTACCGACCACATCCTCGAACACCCAGAAATCGTAGAACCTGCTTGAACCTACGATTGCGAGATTGATAATCTCCCCGTCCCGGTTCAGGTCTTGGCTACCCAGCCGCTCGACCATTTGATGCCCCGTAGATCCTGCCATGTGGGAGCGCATGCGGGTATGCGACAATAAATGTCCGCAAGATAAGTGAGAAATCACCGTTTTCAAGCAGCTATCTCCTTCCCGGGACTATGGTGGTGACAATAGGGACAATCTCCTATGGGCGCGAGTTGATATTGGTCCATCGACTCGAATTAATCGGAGGAATGGCCATGACTCTCGATATCGAGGCGATACGGGCCGATTTCCCCATTCTCGAGCGCCGCCTGCCGAACGGCAAGCAACTGGTCTACTTCGACAACGCTGCGACCTCGCAGAAGCCACAGTGCGTCATCGATGCCATGACACATTTCTACGAGGCCTACAACTCCAACGCGCACCGCTCGAATCACACCCTCGCGGACGAGGCGACCACCGCTTTGGAGAACGCCCGCAATCGCATCGCCTCGTACTTTGGGACTTCACCTGATCAGCTAATCTACACCAGCGGGGCGACCGAGGCAATCAACCTCGTAGCCTACGCTTGGGCCCGTGAGAACCTCGGAGACGGAGACGTCATCGTGCTGACAGAGATGGAGCATCATGCCGACATCGTCCCATGGCAGCAACTCTCAATCGAGAAGGGTGTAGAAGTCAGATACGTCCCGATAGACACTGAGTCGTTCACTCTGGACATGAATGCTATGGAGGTAGCGGTCGCTGACGCGTCTCTGGTTTGCGTGGTACACACCAGCAACGTCCTGGGGGTCCGCAACCCAATCGAGGATATCATTGAGATGTCTCATGCCGCTGGAGCACGTATCCTCTTGGACTGCGCGCAAGGCGCTCCGCACGAAAGGATAGACTTCGATAGTATGGGAGCCGACTTCGTCGCCATTTCGGCTCACAAGATGGCCGGACCCACTGGGATCGGATGCCTCTTGGTAAAGCACGACGCGATGGAGCAGATGAGTCCGTTCATGACCGGTGGCCTAGTAATCAAGACCGTCAGCACCGAGGGCACGACCTTCCAGGAAGGTCATGCGATGTTTGAGACGGGCACCCCGAGGATTGCCGAGGCAATCGGATGGGGTGCCGCTGTTGAGTGGCTGGACCAGTTCGACATGACAGAGGTGCACGAACACATCAACGACATAGTCTCGTGGACAGCGATGCAGATGCGCGAGATACCGGGAATCAGCATCTACGGCGAGCCCGAGAGGGAGGACAGCAGCGGGGCAGTCTCCTTCCTGCATGAGAGCATCCAGTCGCAGGACCTCGCGCTCCTGCTGGATGAGGGCGGCTTCGCAGTCAGGACCGGACACCACTGCGCCCAGCCGCTGATGGACGCGCTCGGCGTGCCATCGACGAACCGGGCCTCTTTCTGGATATACAATACGATGGCCGAGGCTGAGGCCTTCGTCGAATACCTCCTGTACGTGGTAGAGCGCTTCTCGTGATTATCGTCTAGTCATGTTCAAGGCGGGCCGCTAGGACGCATTACCATGCAAGAAGGAAAGAGGTGGCCTGCGTGTCTGGACTCCGTGGTCGAGGAATTCCAAGGGTGCTTTGACGCGATGGAACGCTACGAGCTTCTCTTCGAGTACTCCAAGCGCCATCCGACCCCACTCCCTGTCGAGGAGTGGACGGACGCTAATCAGGTCCACGGCTGCCAGTCCCGGGCCCACGTCATCTGCCTTGTTGACGAAGAGGGGGGCTTCATCCTACGGGGTGGGGCGGATGCGCAGATTGTTCAGGGCCTGATGGCTGTGACTGCGATGGCGGTCAACGGCATGAAGCCGGCAGAGGTAGCCGAGATGGAACCGGAATACGCGGATGCCATGGGAATCCGATCCTCGCTCACCCCGAGCAGGGCCAATGGCTTCCTGAATATGTTCAAGCGGGTCCGCGAGGAGGCGGCCCTGCTTCTGTGAGGTGCTGCGATGGTGGAAGAATCCGACATCAGGGACTCGCTGAAGGACGTCGAGGACCCCGAGATGAAGATCTCAGTTATCGACCTAGGTCTGATCTACGGTATCAGGATCGAGGAGAAGGACGACGGGACCCATGCCGAGATTGACATGACTCTGACTAGCCCGGGCTGCCCCGTAGCACCCGAGCTCATGTCCGCAGTGCATCGTTCCGCTCTCGCAACCGAGGGCATCGAGAGCGTCCACGTAAATCTCACATTCTCGCCTCTCTGGGACCCACGAGTGCATGCATCCGAGGACGCTCAGATGGATATGGGCATCTTCTAGGAAGACTCTGCGGCCCTGACTGTGTTGGACAACAGCATCGCGATAGTCATCGGGCCGACCCCGCCGGGTACCGGGGTCATCCAACCGGCGACCTCAGCCACACCAGGGTCGACATCACCCGCGAGGCCGCCGCCATCGGCTCTGGAGATGCCGACATCGACTACGGCCGCACCAGGCTTAATCCAATCAGACTTCACGGTATGCGGCCGACCTATGGCAGCCACAACGATGTCCGCCTCGCGGCACAGTGCCGCAACATCATGAGTCCTAGAATGGGCAATCGTCACAGTGCAATCAATTCCGCGCTGGGCCAGCATCAGCGCCATCGGCATCCCAACAATGCGAGAGCGCCCGATGACCACCGCCTTCGAACCACTTAGCGCCACTCCGCTCTCTTCGAGCATCCTCAGAACACCAGCAGGAGTACACGGCAGTAGCCCGTCACTGACTCCTTGGACCAGCTTGCCGAGATTACTTGGGTGGAAACCGTCGACGTCTTTGGCCCGGTCAATCGCTCCGGCGACAGCCAACTCGTCGACGCCTTCGGGAGCCGGGCTCTGGACCAGTATCCCGTGTACGGAGTCGTCGGCATTCAGATCGGCCACGATTTCGAGGATGTCATCTTGCGTGGCCGTCGACGGCAGGTCGATGCGAGTGCTCAATATGCCGCATCTCTCACAGGCGCGCTGCTTGTTGCGGACGTAAACCTGACTCGCGGGATCCTCACCGACGATGACCACGGCTAGGTTTGGGGTGACGCCTCGTTCGCGCAGCGCGGTGACACGCTCGGACAAATCGTCTTCGATGCTGCGTCCGAGGGCTTTGCCGTCGATAATGACTGCACTCATTACAGCCCCTCCGGGGCACCCCGCTCTTTGACCTTTCATAGGCGTATCTTGGAGCCTCAGGAGGGAGTCGAACCCCCGACCGTCTGATTACAAATCAGATGCTCTACCGGGCTGAGCTACTGAGGCGCACCCCAAGACGACGGACACGGACTCTTGAACCCTACATCAACGAAACCGGCTCCGGGGGGCCATATTCATGCGTCGGCGCCCGCACGGCCGGGCGTGCCGCAAGCTACCTCTGCTCCCAATCGAAAGGTGAACACGGTGCTCGCCGCATGGGCGTGCATCGTCCTTGGCAGCGGCATCATCCTGACCTCGGGGGCATCTCCGTTCGCTCTCACTGTTGCAGTCCCTCTGGCAATAGCGGGAGTCGTGCTGTTGTTTGTCGGACTCGGTATGGCAGTCGAGGAGAACGTCGACCCTGATAAGGTGGCAGCATGGGAGCCGGAGGCCGGAAAGATGCCGGACGCTGGCCGAGTCATGTACCGAGTCGACACCACTCTGGAAGGCCCAGTCAGGACATCGATACTCTGCGGCAGGTGCGGCAGACTCGATTGGGTGAAAGGTCCGAAGCCGAAATCCCACATCTGCAGTGAGTGCGACACCCTCCTGTGGGAATCCGAGGAGGAGTAATCGCCGCCCTTAGGGGCGGCGCATCGGCAAGCGTCAAGAGGACGGCTTAATTCGCCAAGGTCCGAGGTAGTGTCATGGGACTGGGCAACAACGAGCGACGGATGCTGCGAGCAATGCTCTCTAAGCCGGCTCAGTCTTGGTCTCTGGACGAGCTTCTGGAGGCTACTGGTTGGAGCGATCAGGTTCACGTTGCGGGAGCCGGAGCCGGACTTGCCGAGGACGGGCTGGTCGAAATCACCGAGAACCGCGGACAGAGTGTATCATTGGGTGACGAGGGCGTTAAGGCGGCCGCAGACGGACTCTTGGAGGCTCGCCTCTGGGGCTGGCTGTCCGAGCAGAAGACCGCTGAACGGACCATGTCCTCTCTCTCTGCTGCATTTGAGCGCCACGAGGCCGGGCCCGGCATCGGATTACTCAAGTCCCTAGGCATCAAGGTTGAGGCTGGGGCATTGGCGGCCGACGATGAAGATGCGGTGATTGCTGCTATCGAGCAGAGGACCTCATTCATCCAGAGCCTCTCCAAAGGTCCCCTCGATGCCTCTTCGCTCGATGCCGACATGACTGACCACTTCTCAGGACGCAAGGGGCTACTCGCAATTGAGGAGCATGTGTCCCGGAGCTGGAGCCTGACTGAAGCCGGCGCGTCAATGGACGAGTCCGGGCTGCAGGAGGTCGAGCTCGTTGGTGATGTCACTCCTGAGCTGCTGCAAGGCGAGTCATGGAGGGATGCCGAGTTCAAACCCTTTGACGTCAATGCACCTGCACCAGTTCCAATGGGAGGCAGGCCACACCCGATGCAGGCACTGATCGAGATGATCCGCTCAGTCTTCCTTGAGATGGGCTTCTCCGAGATCGAGGGAGACTTCGTCCAGTCGGCAGGCTGGAACATGGATTCGCTGTTCATCCCTCAGTCTCATCCGGCTCGAACCATGCAGGACACCTTCTACCTCTCAGAGCCAGAGCAGGTCGAGGTCGAACAGGAGTACCTCGATTTGTGGGCCAGAGTGCACGAGCACGGCCACGACACCGGTAGCAGGGGCTGGGGTACTCCGTTCGACCAGGAGGAGGCGAAGAAGGCTCTTCTCAGGACTCACACTACGGTCAACACCGTCCGCCACATCGCCGAGAACCCGCACGAACCCTGCCGAGTGTTTGGAATCGGTAGGGTGTTCCGCCAGGAGTCGATAGATCGGACACATCTCCCTGAGTTCTACCAGATTGAAGGTATCATCCACGAGTCCGAGGCCAACCTGCCGATGCTCATCTCGACGCTCAAGACGTTCTACTCCAAGATGGGTTTCCCAGACGTCAGGGTACGCCCTGCCTACTTCCCCTACACCGAGCCAAGCGTCGAAGTTGACGTCATGTGGAGGGGGGAATGGCTAGAGCTTGGTGGCTCCGGTATTTTCCGTCCCGAGGTCACAGAACCTCTCGGGACCGAGTGGCCTGTTTGTGCTTGGGGTTTGGGACTAGAGCGCTTAGCGATGCTCATTCTGGAGTTGGACGATATCCGCGAGTTGTACCAACCCGATCTAGAGCGACTTCGACGGATGCCAATACTCTGATTCCGACTGCTGCAACCACGAACAACGCAAGTCCAGCCCCGCTTATCGGGGGCGGTCGGTCTTTCGGAATTGCAATCAGACTATTGGTCGAGGTGGATTGTCCTTGGCCGCCACCGCCTTGGCCGCCACCCCCCGGTCCTCCTTCGCAGCCTTCTGGCGGAGGTCCGATTCCTGGCCCCCAAGTCTCTCCGAATCCAGCACAAGGGTCGTCACCCCCTTCGACTACCCCTTGGTAGCAGAGGATGAAGTAAGGGAAGCCGATTCCGCCTTCCCCGTTGTACCAAGTGGAGTGGTAGTGGTAGATTCCCTCGAGATAGTCCGGCGTAGACCCCCATTGCCCGTTGCAGGCATCGAGGTCCCCCATCCCCGCTACGTACTCGTAATCGTCGATTCCGTTGTAGCCTGTCTCGCCGTCTTTGAGTTGGTATGAGGAAGTCATCTCGACGACCTCGCCGCCGTCGTCCCATCCTACGAAGCCGTAGATTGGATAGCCGTCGAGGGCGAAGCCGACTATCGGGGAGTGCTCGGTAACAGTCCTAGACGACTCCATGCTGTAGTTCAACCATGTCTGCTCGCCCTCGGGGTGCCAGTGCATGCAGTTACCGTCTGCGTGGTAGTGGAATTCACCCCCGGGTCCAGAATGGCCGTGACACAGTCCCAGCCAGACATGTTGACGGTCTTCCTCGTAGGCGCCCTCTTGACCCGCGACCGCATCCCCCCCGGGGCCGTCCTCCGGCCCGTAGATCGCAACCCCGTTAACGGCGAACGCGATAGCCCCCCTCTCAGGAGCCATAGTGCATCCGTCGGAGGATACGATTGGGTCGCACGCAGTGTTGTTTGCAGGTTCCAACGGAATGAGCCACGTCCTGTCTTGTTCGCTCGCACAGCACCCCGGCCCTGAGTGAAAGTCGTGGTTGGGCAGACCGTTAGTGACGATCTCGATATGAGTCTCGTTGGTCTCAAAACTCAGCGTACACATCCAACCGTCGTGCCCTGTCGTGTTGTAGTCGTCAACCAAGGGGGTGCTCGAATCATCGCAGTGAAGGACTTGTGACCACCATTCGTCAGAACCAGTCGTGACCCCCGGCCCGGGCTCTTCGTCGTACTCACAGGAACCGTCGTCCTCCTCGGCATCCTCATCGTAGTTGTTTGCCGTAGGGTCGGTGCATCCCGTGGTGGGTTCGGGCTCGTCGTACTCACAGGAACCGTCGTCCTCCTCGGCATCCTCATCGTAGTTGTTGGCTTCCGGGTCGGTGCATCCCATGACAGGCCCCGGCTCTATGACAGTGATGTTGAGCACCTCGAGCTCACTTGAGTCCACCCAAGTTCCACAAGTTCCACGTATCGAAATAGTGAGATTCTCTTGGATATTGGAGAATCCGAGATCGAACCTGCCTTCATCATCGAAAGGAAGATTCAGACTGAATTCGTCTATGTTGCCATCAGACCATTCGAGCTCGCAAGTGTCCATGCTCTGATGGACCAAGACTCCTGATAACGCGGTGCTGTTGCCCCTCTCGACAACTATCTCATTGGCGCTGACCACAATCACCGTGTAACCCTCATCTGGGTATTGAATCATGAAAGTGGCGGTCCATTTCGACTCCTGACCGAGACTGTCGGTCGCGACGACCTTGAGCGAATGGCTGCCGATGCCGAGTTGCGAGATATCGATCACGAGGTTGCCGTCCGAGTCCGGCTCGTCAGTAATCCCAATGCCGTCGAGGCTAACGACCAGGGTCAGCCCAGCCATCTCCTCGTCGTATATTCTCAGGGAAATGGAGTCTATGCTGCCGACGAGTATATTCGGGGGAATGTCCCCTTCGATGACAGGGGCCAGATTCTCTCCTTCCTGCTGGATATCGAAGAACAGCACTCCGATGAGAACACTCACAATCATCAGTCCTGCGAGGAACAAGGAGCGGGCCACCCCATCGTCAGCCATGTCCGCCCCATACGGGGCGGACTCTTGAAACGAACCCCTACCTCACTCGTGCTCCAGCGATTGCACATCGTGTGCGAATTCCTCCGCGTCCCAGTAAATTCCCGAGTACGCGACCCTCTTGCGCATCTGTTTGTCGAGGATGAAAGTCACCGTAGTGTGCCCTACCTCATACAGCCCCAAGGACTCTTCGTGAGGATCGGTTTCGTTGCCCACCTCGCTGCCTGCCGTACCCTCGGAGACGCATGACAACCAATCTCCGTCAGGCCTCTCGTACCCCTCGTCGCACATGCAGTGAGCCGCGCCTCCTGAGCCCATTGCCCAGCCGTGGCCGTTGCAGTCAATTCCCGGAGGCAGGTTACCGATGTCGGCGTTGTTGGCGGCCCAAGCAAGGTGTGTGTCGGCGTCGAGCACCAGAGCGGAAATATCTTCTTGAGCCTCAATCCAAGTCTCGTTCTCTACATTCCATACATGTAGCACCCACGACCACTCTCCATCCGACTGCCAGTCCCCGATAACGCCCTCAGTCATGTCGTAGCTGATGTTGGAATCACTGAACACTTGCGCAGCAAAATCATCACCGTTCAAACCCATGCCGCCTCCGTCGTATTGGAACGTCGTATTGTCCGGGTACAGCACTGCAATGCGATTCGTGCCATCCTCGGGCGGCTGGCTGGCATTGATGTGCTCGTTGTCGACTAACACGTTCCACGATCTGTAGGTGTCTTGGAGAGCGGACGTAGATCCGGTCAGGTGATACCACTCATAGCCCATCTGCTCGGTCCACTCGGCGAGGTGGCTGATTGTGTCGCGCGCCGGATCGATCGTGACCGAGACGAACACGATGTGGTCTGAGTTCCCAACGTCTAGGCTTTGGTAGGCGTAGTCGAGGTTGGCCGAAATGATCAGACAGACGTCAGGGCACGACGTGTAGATGAATGCGACCACGACCACCTTGCCCTCGAAGTCGGAGAGTGTGAACACATCCCCGTTCTGGTCGAACAGCGTGAAGTCGGGCGCATCCGGCGGGTCCCTGTACTCCACCCCATACAGCTCGACTCCATCCTCCTCCGATGCCATGCACCCGGGAAGAATCAGCATGCAACTCAGCAGCACAGCGACTGATTCAGCGCGCATGCTCACTCTTCCTCATCCCCCTTCACGTTGCGAATCACCCAGACGAAGACCGCCGCACCGGCCAGCAGGACAGCAGCGCTCAGCAGTTCGCCCTCTGCGCCGCCCTCGTCGTGGGCGTGGTCGTCGTGCTCGTGGTCGTCTGGGGACAGTGTCTCCGTGTGGTCGTCGAGCACTATCGTAAACTCGACTGTGCTCCAGAGCGCGCCATTCTCCATCAGTTTGGCCTCATACACTCCTGCTGTCCAGTTGGCGGGGTCGAGCCAGACCCAACACTCGTCCTCCATGGATGAGGAGTCGGATGGCCCAGCCTCGCAGTTCACATCGTCGAGGCCGTCACCGTCCATGTCGATTAGGACAGTGCGATTATGCTCAGCGGTGTTGTAGAAGATCAGCGTGTCGTTCTGTATTACCTGTGCAGTATCGGGCTGGATCGACTCGTTGCGCATGATGAACGAGAACGTGTTGGCTCCGTGAGCTGCAGCAGTAGGCATCAGCAGAGTAAGAACGAGAATAGCGGCAAGCGCCTTCACGCGCATCTGAATCAACTCAGTCATCACTCGCCTCGGCCTGCCAGAGGGCCGGGTAGTTGTAGCGAGGGTCATAGTCCTCGTCGAATTGGACGACATAGATCCCGCTTACCATCTCGGAGATGTACACGAAGCCTCGAGGGTCGTACTGCAGGCCCCAGTCGAACGGTATCATGCATGAGGCCCAGCAGTCGGCCATGTCGTATCCCATCGACTCGCTCGCGTTGTCAGTCCACTCGGGGCCCGAAGGCAGGTAGTATCCGACTGTGTGGGTGTCGGCGAGTTCGGTAATCGCCTTGAATCCTCGATCGGGCTCGGGGTAGCCGTTCTCCCAGACCAACTCGTCCCAGGCATGACCATGATCGGTTGCCCAAGCACCTGCATGGTAGTGGGCCCAGTAGGCGTGACCGTTGGGGCCGACGTCACCATTGTGCGGACTGTAGATGTAGCCGCCGGGGATGTAGTGCTGAGGATGGCTGCTGCCGTTGGCAAGCATGCCCTGACCCGGAAGCCTCCATTTGGAGACGAGGAACGGCTTGGTCGGATCGGTCGTGTCAATAGTCCATAGGTATCCTGTGTGATTGTCGTTGGAGCCGTACTCAGGGGCGATAATCGTGTAGTGCCTCCAGTTCTGACCGTAACTCGCGTCTTCGGGTCCGGTTCCACAACTGGCAGGCCATTCTGACATGGGATCGTATTCGCTGATGCCGTCGCAGACTAGATTCTTGAACGGAATTGCGTAGTGGATGTTGCCGTTGCCCTGGCCAGCGTCGAGCCACTCTTCGGCAGACATGTCGGCATGCCCTCCTCCATCGGGACCGTACCACCCGCTGTCATCAGATGAGCACCCCATCCACCGACCTATCTCCTGTGGCCAGGTAATGCCCATCGAGTCAGCCACATCTGGTGGCTCGGTGACATCCACAATCCTCAGACCAGCATCCCAGTAAGATGCGATCAGAAGCTTCTGCTTGGTCACAGGGTGGACGAAGAAGACGTGGTCGTGATTGAAGACTGAGCCGCCGCAGGTGGTCTGTCCCTCGGGAGTGTAGGCTCCCCAGCGGAGTATCTCGCGACTCGAGTTCTGCTCCTCCTCGTTCTGGTTCGGCATCCACGATTCTAAGCCTAGAGGGACGTAGAACACCTGAGTGCCCTTGACGGGGCCGCCGCCTGCTACGAGCTCGGGGTAGGGGTCGGCACCGAATAGGAACAGGTGGCACTCTTCGCCGGACCACAGTGGGTTTGCAGGCTCCCAGTCGCAGTAGACGTGAACATCCTGGTTGTGGAAGCCAGCAGGGGGGTTGTTCCACTCGGCGACCTTGATCGGACTGGTCTTGTCGCCGACGTAGATGACGTCGAGGCGGTTCATCCCGCTGTTGGCATCATCGTCATTTGGAATAGGGTCGAGCTCGCTGTTGGTCAGCTCGTGATTCACCAGCACCCAGTTGTTGTCTGGGGTGACCTTGATGTCGATCATCCGGGCGATCTCGGCGTAGTATGTTGAAAGCAATTGTATGTTGTTCGGGTTGCTGATGTCGAGAATCTCGAACTGGTTGTAGCTGGAGACGTAGGCGAAGCATCCGCCGCTGCCGTCGGCGTAGATCTCGCAGTCCTCGTGGAAGTTGCCCTCTATGGCGATCTCCGAGTTGTCACCCGGGGTCGGCCCGACGTTCTTCCACTCCGGGTAGCATGGACGACCAGCTGTGTTGTCAAGGTCTGCTGGCGGCTTGACCTCGCCGTCGCAGTTGAGGTTGTGGTAGTCAATCAGTTTCGCATTGGGTGTGTATAGTCGGTGGGCTGGCATGTCGTTGTGGGAGTGATTGGCATCCTCTATCTCGACTACGGGATCGACCCAAGCGACCGCATCGTCATCCGAGTCGTCCCCGGTGATGAACGAGAGGCATCCGGAGAGAGGCGCGAGCACCATCAGAGTGGCCATCAGAAGCATCGGGGTGTTTCCTATTCTGGACATGGCAAGGCCTCGGTTACCCAGTCGACGAATTCAGTCGGTTGTTGAATGCACCGGTCGCCCTGCGCTACGCGCTGGGCGATTCAACTTCCAGAGGGATGCCGTACGGCTGATCTATGTCCAGTTGCACGATGTAGAGCCCGGTGGTGATGCAGGACAGGTAGGTGTACCCCTTGTGATACTCGGCGGCCCAGATGAAGGGAGTCCACCCGAAGTCGTAGTACGCGCTGTCCAACGGCGCACCGTCAGCGCCGTGGGAGAGGTGGTAGCCGACAGTCGCGGCTATGTGCACGTCGGTCTTGTTGCCGTCTTCGAGGCCGCTGGCCATCAGCGTCTCGATGTCCATGACCCAGAGTCCGGCGTGGTAGCTGCCTAGGTAAATCCGGCCGTCCCAAGCCCCGCCATGGCTATTGTCGGGGAGTCCCGGTAGACCCGTCTGAAAAATCGCCGTGTCGGCGTTGTGCGGGCTGAACAGCAACCACTCCTCTCCACCCGGGATGTGGTGGTCCCAAGCGAATGGATTCTCCCAGCCGTGAATGAGCTCAGGCAAGAATCGGACATTGCCGTTGACCTCCTCATAGGGAGTCGTGTCTAGCAGGTAGCCCATCCCGGTGCCGACCGTGGTCTCAAGGACCTCGGTCGCGAGGAATGTCAGGTGCATCTTTCCCGGGGGATAGCCAAGGTGCGTCGCATCGACCATGTCATCGATGGGCTCCGCATAATGGATGTAAGAAGCCCTCCCGCCGTTCACATTGCTGGTGCACGAGCAGTCGATATCTCCATCTCCGTCGAAGTCCTCAAACTCCATCCACTGGCCGACCTCAGGGGCTCTCCACGTGCAGCCTGCTTGGGAACCTCCTGATAATCGACATAGGGATCCGTACCAAAGATACTCGGCCAAATCCTTGTTGGGATGGGGTACATCGGAGACATCGAAGATTCTCAGACCCGCTTCCCAGTATGCCCCGTAGATGTAGGTCCGGCCGAAGCGAGGGTCATTCTGTTCCTCTCCAGGCCAAGTCTGGACGGTCATGTCATGGATGTAGATCCAGCCTCCAAGGGTGGACTCCCAACTGACTTCGGCCTCGCCCACCTTGACTATTCGAGGCAAGTCACCATAGCCAGCGAAGTTCAGATGAGCGAGAGTGATCCCCCCGCAGGCATCACCCTGTCCCACATCGCACGACTCGTAGTCGGGGTTGGCGACGAAGATGTACCACTCGTTGTCAATCATGTGAGTGTAGAGATTGTGCGGACCGCTCGGGTGGTCGACATCGTACCAAGAGTCGACCCAACTGGGGTCGGTCTTGTCTGTGACATCGACTAAGGTTACAGTGACTTGTGCAGGGTCCTCCCAGGCACCCACATTCGGATCAGCGGCACCCGGATCGACAATCTGGTTCTGGACTATGACGTACTCGCGTCCGTTGTACTCGAGGTACTTGACATCGAGGACCTGGGTGTTCGGATCGTAGTACACTCCAGTCACTGTGGTGTTTGCAGGGTTGGTCACATCGACGATGTGCATCTCCGACCAGCCTGCGATGTAGGCGTAGGTATTCCCATCGGGCGAGTCAGCTACCTGTATCTCGGCATTACCGGGTGCGGTGAGCTCATTGAAAGAGACAGGTTGGATGTTCTCGGTGTACATCATGTGTTGACTGGCATTCCTGTGGTCATGCTCCTCGTCTTGGAACAGAGGGTCAAGCATCGAAGTGCCCAAGACTTCCGTTTCATCGGAATCGCGAATCAGCATGAAGGAAGCCGCTCCTGCAACTAGAATGCATGCTGCAAGGCCGAGAGCGAGAGTGATTCGCTGACTGTCCATGCTCGCGCGAGTCTGCGGGTCATGTTGAAGCCATCGCCGCACTGCGGAGTTACATGCGCTACCGTTCAATTTTGGTACTGGCGCTCGCCGCTGCGCTGATGGCACCCCCGAGCGTCACGGCTCACGACCCAGAGAGCTTCACTGTGCTTCTATTCGAGGAGGGGCCGGTTCCAGGGAGCATCGCCGAAGGGACCCTGTTCGAGAACGACTCGTTGTTCTTCAGGAATCAGGACACCCGGGAGAACGCCACTCACCGCATACAGATCGACGCTGATGGGAACGGGGTCTTCGGCGGTGTCGACGACATGAGCACTCAGTGGTTGGCCTCGTCGTGCGAACTCAACGAAACAGGCCACAAGGTCGACGAGGAATGTCAGGCAGCCGAGGTTGTCCTGCTGTCGGCCTCTAACGGGTTGCTACCCGGAAACATCTCGATGATGCACCAGATAGATGCAAATGGGGAACTGATCGAGCGCCCGTTCTATGTCAACTTCGCATTGGATGTGCACACGACTCCATCCGACGGCTCGCCCACAGACGGCGAACGGCGGCTTTGCTGCGCGGACAACAGACCAGTCGTCCTTCTGCTTCTGGCCTCGCTCATCGGGATTGCAATCATCCTGCCCAAACTGATGGGCTCAACTGAGGATGAGTGAGCCCTTCTTGACGGTTGCACTCAAGAACCACAGTCGATTCGACTGGCCGTAGGGCGCTTAGCTCAGCTTGGAAGAGCACCTGGTTTGCAACCAGGTGGCCGGGGGTTCAAATCCCCCAGCGTCCACCACTTCACTACTCAGCAGTAAGCTGGTTCAGTATCTTCAGCAAGCCCCTGAGGGTCACCTCGCTGATGCCGGAGACCCTGCAGACCTCGCTCTGGGTCCTCGGCGAGGAGCTGTCCTGAGACGCCTTGTAGATGATGACGCCGGCGATGCCAGATGGCTTCTTGCCCTGCCATGACAGGTTGTCCTCGACGGTGCCCCACAGATCCCTGACCTCACCTAGCACATGAGGCGGGAGGCCTAGGTCGGAGTGGAACTTCTCGAAGTACTCCTCGGGCCCGGTGATGTGGTGCGTGCCTAGCATCCTGGCAACCAGCCTGATGGTTCGCTTGAGCTCCTTCTCCTCGACCTTCTTGGTCATGTCGAAGGCGGCGGCCACGTCCTCGATCCTACGGGGAATCTTGGCCTCTCTGGCGGCGATGTAGACGCAAGCCGCGGAGACGCCTCGGATGCTCCGTCCGGTGACGAGGCCACGCTCCACGGAGTGCCTGTACAGCGAGGCCGCCTCCTGCTCGATTTGAGACGGCAGGTCACCGCGGTCGCGGATGAACTGCATCGCCTTCGAGAGGTTGCGGCTCCTGCTGTCCCTGGTCTTGCTGCGCTGGTCGATTCGTTGTCGACGCCTCCACTCGCGCAGGCCCTTACCAGTCATGCCGTGGCGCCTGGCGGCGCCGGCCGTCAGGTCGGAGCGTCGAATCTCGGTGGACAGTCCCTTGTCGGACAGAGTGAGCGTGGTAGGTGCTCCGACCCGACTCCTGTCGTCGCCGCCGGAGTGGTTTATCCATTCGGCGCCAGGGTCGATCATGTTCTCGGCAGCTACGTAGCCACACTGGGAGCATGAGGTCTCCCCTCGGATTTCGTCAGTGTCCCATGAATTGGCCCCGCACACCTTGCACGGGCCGGTCATGGACTCGGTGCCGCGCTCTCTCGAGGGGCGTCGAGCCGGGCGAATCGGCTTAGAGCGGCTTCGCTTCTGGGAAGTGTGCTCAAACTCGCCGGTCTGCCTAGCAGTGTCTCGTTCCATCTTCTCAACTCGCAGTTGTATAGTAGAGTCATTCTTATTTAAGTATTTGCTTTTCTCGTTCAGAGTTCTTCTTCGCTCTTACATCAGCAAAGGGCAGGTGCTGATATCCTATCTCCGGGTTCGTTGGTGACCTAAGATCCCAGCGAGGGACACACACCCCCCCTCCACCTACGGTGGGGGGGTGTGTGGGATAATCCGTTGAAGGGGGCCCGGAAACTCTGTCCCCACAACTTCTTGCACCGCTCGACCTCCCTCCGGGGCGTGTCTGAAGGCTCGCCGATGAGAACCGCCTTGCACCAGTCCCACCTAGATGCGGGCGGCAAGATGGTCGACTTCCACGGTTTCGAGTTACCGATATGGTACTCCTCGATCCCAGAAGAGCATCTGGCGACCAGGAACGCCGCAGGGCTGTTCGATGTCTCCCATATGGGATTCTTCCGATTCTCGGGCAAAGGCGTGCGTTCATGGTTGAGTAGCATTGCGACTCAGGAGTATTTGAACTTCACAAGCGGAAGGTGCGGGTACACGCACTTCCTGGATCACGAAGGGCGCATCATCGACGACATGATTTTCGCAGTCACAAGCGATGCAGAAATTCATGCCAGTGGTTGCTCATCATGGCAAGATAGCGGGGCTTCCGTCGTACTTGGCGTACCCAACGCCAGCATGGTAGGTGCGATGTGGGAGCACTTCCACAAGTACCTTCCAGCAGATGGCTCGATCACAATTGAGAATCTTTCAGATGAGACCAGCATCCTCGCACTACAGGGCCCTAACAGTCTCGCCATTCTCGCTGATGTTCTCGGTGAAGAGAACATCATTGCTCGCTTCAAAGGCCAAGCCATCAGATCAAATGATCTCGGTATTAGTGGTTGGATACAAGGCACTGGTTACACCGGTGAGGCCGGAGTAGAGATATTCGTCCCGAACCGCGATGCCCCGGGACTGTGGTCGGCCCTGCTCGGGGCCGGGGCTCCTTTCGGTCTCGTCCCGGTTGGCTTGGGTGCCAGAGACACCCTGCGCTTGGAGAAGGGGTATCTGCTGTCGGGTCAGGACTTCCTCTGGCCCGGACTGGGAATCGAGCCAGACGCCGCCCTGCCTGATGGCTTCCTCTCTAGAGACTCAGCTGAGACCGCAGTGCCCTACGGACTCGACATCAAGCACGATTTCGTCGGCAGGGAAAGAGTGCTCGCCTCTCTGGAGTCCGGCCCTAGGTGGGATGGTCTGATATGCCTCGAGAGGGGTCCATCTCCGAGGCCCGGCCACGCCGTGCTGTCCAGTGAGGCCGAGGATGCTGAACCCTTGGGCTACGTCACCAGCGGCGGCCCTTCCCCCAGCCTCGAGCGCAAGGGAATAGCCATGGCGTACCTCGAAGGAGCGGAGCAAGGCCAGGAGGTCTGGATTCAAGCGAGCCCCCGCAGGAGAGTCAGGGCTCAGGTCTGCAGACCGCCTTTCGTATAGGTCTGAGCGACGCTAGAATCCGAGTCCGCCGGGAAAATCCTCATTGCTGTAAAGCCTTTTCCCGGGTCATGATGGAAGGCGCCCGGGGGACCATCGAGGCGATAGCGGTCAAGAATCTGCAGGAGGTCCTTCGCAAGAAAGGCATCTCTGCTGAGGCGCTTTTCTCGAAGTACGACCTCAACGGCGATGGCTCTCTGTCTTCGGAGGAGTTCAAGGCCGCCCTTGAGTCTGTCACCGGCCAAAATGCGCCCGAGGCCATTCTCAGGGCGGTGTTCGGGGCGATTGACACCAATTCCGACGGCAAGGTGGACTTGGAGGAGATGCTCGCGCTCTTGGAAACCGGCTCTTCCGGAGGCCTGACAGACGGGGACAGCGTTTCCATCTCCGGTCACCCAAATGACGCCTACAACGGGACTTACGAGTTGCAGGACGAGGAGATCAATGACAAGCCCTGGTACAAGAACGCCGGGGGCAACCGACTCTACTTCTACAACGCCGCCAGCGGGGGGGCGCCTTCCTGGAGCTTGGACGACCGCGGCCAGGACGGCAGTAACGACTGGTACAGGGGCGGCTGGTCTCGACCTAGGTCCGACGGAATCCTGCCGACTGGCACGAGGCGCTGGGTAGGCGTAGGCAAGATCACCATCTCCTCTTCGGGGGGGAGCGCTCCGGAGGACGACACCACTACCGAATCAGCAGCAATCGCAATCAATCTCTCCAAGCCCTCCTTCAAGGGCAACGAGGGCATCGACTTCACATTCGTTGCTCCCGAGCTGCCCGATGACGCATGGATAGGAATCGTCCCGGCGGGGATCCCCCACGGGGACGAGGCGGTCAACGACGAGCACGAAACCAGTTTCAAATACCTCGAAGGAAGGACCAGGGGGGGTTTCACCCTGCCCAATCCAGGACCGGGCCAGTGGACGCTGAGGATGCACGACACCGACAACAACGGGCGCGAACTGGCCTATGTGGCCTTCACCGTCGAGATGGACTCCTCTGACTCGTCCACTTCCCCCTCACTATCCACAGAGACCGGCAGGATCGCCCCCGGCTCCCCGATCACAGTCTCCTTCTCAGGTGCTTCTGGAGACGCATCGAACTGGATAGGCATCTATCGCAAAGAGGCGCCTTCTGACGCTGAAAACCACCACGGAAACTGGCTCTATGTCAATGGGTCTCAAACCACCATGAATGAAGGCCTGAAGGAGGGGAGTGTCACATTTCCCGGTGGGATGGATGAGGGGGACTACGAAGCGCGCTTATTCGCAAGCAACGGCTACGAATTGCTCGCAAGCACAGGCATCACGGTCTCCGAAGGCTGGTCGGGGGACTTCGACGAGTTCACCAGCAACTTCGATGGCTTGCTGAGCGACATGCAGATCGGGCGCACCGTGTCCATCGAAGAGGCCAGAGCCCTGGCAGACGCCCAGGTCGAGAGTCAGATAGGGAGTCTTCCGTTTTCGGTTCAGAGCGCCGCCCGACGCATCTGGAGAGCCAAGGCCGACACGATGCAAGCCCGGATAGTGGCTGGGATGCCAACCCCCGAGGCCCTCGCCACCGGCGCAGCAGCTGTAGGGGTGGCTGGAGCGGTCGCAGCGGGAGCGAGGAATCAGTCACAGGACCGGGAGTCCCCATCACTTCCCCCCGGGATCGAGCCCGAGCCAGAGGAACAACCCCGAAGCACCTCTTACTACAGTTCTGAAAGTTGGCACGAGGCGCGCCACGTCGACATCCCCGACCAGGTCGAGATCCCCGAGCACGCGACCTCGTCCGAGTGGCACGAGGCGCGCCACGTCGACATCCCCGACCAGGTCGAGATCCCCGACCAGGTCGACATCCCCGACCAGGTCGAGATCCCCGACCAGGTCGACATCCCCGACCGCTCAGACCGATCCGACTGGTATGATAGCCATCGTGTCGACATCTCCCAAAGGGTGTCCGTCCCCGATAGGGTTTCTGTCTCCCCCCGTAGGAGGGCCTCCGCCCCATCTGCAACTCAGACGCCCCCCGATTCTATCTCTCCATCCGCCGCGTCCGTGGAAGGGGCCAGCGCTTCCGCCGCCGACAGCCTCGCTGATATCGCCTCCGCGTTTATCGAAGCCAGGATGCTTTCGGATCAGAGGAGGCTCGTTGATTCTTACGAGGGGCAGTCCCATGATTTCTCGATGAAGGTCTCTTCTGCTGCCGAGCGCACATTCGGGATAGGGATTGACGACGCCTACAGGGGAGGCAGCACCATTCTCGCCGAAGTCCCAGACGTTGGCAAGGTCGAGATCAGACTGCGCAACGATGTTGATGCGGGTCCATACCGAGTTGGCTCGGAGCACAGTCTGACGGCATTGACCTCGGGGTGGAACGGAATCCACAAGCGGCTGATCCTCAGCGCTCAGTGACCTGCGGTCTCAAAGGCCTCGCCGATCATTTCCTCGAGGCTGATCTGGGGCCTGAAACCGAACCTCTCCTCGAGGACCCAGGCATCCACTATCCCGAACACCTCGCCGGCGGCGCTCTGGCCGAACTCGTTATCGCACCCGGTGTTGCTGTGGTAGACTGCCGCTAGGTCGGCCATGGATATGCCCTTACCCGAACCTACTGCTATGCTCTCCCGGGTAGGCGGCGGGTCGTCCAAGACCGCCTTTAGGACCTGGACGAGGTCCTGCACATGGATGAAGTCCTTGACATCCGAGCCGTCTCCGGGGATGTTGATCCAGCCAATCTGGCACTCTTTCGCCCAGCGATGGAGCAGGCCGTTGCCCGGCGGGCCGTTCAGAGGGACCCCCTGGACGTTGGAGGCTCGGATGATGCTGACGGGGCGCTCGATCTCAGCTCTCTCCAGCGCGTTCTCCTCCATCCATAACTGACCTTCCGCAGCCACATCGCGTGGGGCCAGAGTCGATTCGAGCCCATAGTAGGGCTCACCTGGGGTCCACTGGGGGTGGACGCGGAGGGTGCCGAGGATGATGAGATGCAACCCCCCATGACGGTCGACGGCATCGAGAATCGGTCTGGACTCCTCTCTCATGGAGATGTAAGCCCCCCTGTCGTCACGATCGACTGATGTATCGACGGGCCGCGAATTGATGTGTATCAGGGCGCTGCAGGGTGTGAGCAGCGCGTCCAGTGAAGTATGGTCATGGAGGGCTTTGTCGGGGATTACCACTGCGGAGGCGCCTAGCATCTCCGCGATGTACGGCGCTACGAATGCATCCGAAGCCGAGATTGCAACCTTCATGCCACTCGGCACTGACTCCGTTCGAGCGATTATGAGTGTGTCGGTGACCCGTACTTCCCAACACGACGAACATTGAAGACTCTCGTGATTCCCCTTCGTGCCGCCGAGAGGCGGGAGCCGGATGCAATGGACCAATTGCCGAATCTCGGACGCGAGCAGGAGATGCTCGAAAGTATGGGCATGAAGTCCATCGACGAACTGTTCTCGAACATACCCGAAGCCATCCGCCGCAATGGCCCTCTGCCGCTGCGCGAGCCCCAGACTGAGGAGGAGATCTGGGCCGACGCCCAGCGATTGCTGAACACCAATGTGAACCTTGACCAGAGGCCCAGCTTCCTCGCCGCAGGACTAGCCCGGAATTACGTTCCCTCTATGGTAAGCATGCTTGCCACACGCGGTGAGTTCCTGACTTCCTACACTCCCTACCAGCCTGAGGTCAGCCAAGGCATGCTGCAGGCGATGTGGGAGTTCCAGACCATGATCAGTGAACTCGTCGGGCTGCCTGTGGCGAACGTCTCGATGTACGACTCCTCGACCGCAGCGGCCGAGGCTATCACATGCGCTGTGAGGGTCCACGGTCGCAAGGCCAGCCAGCAGAGTGTCGTCTACGTCTCTATGTTCGTCCCTCCGCACAGGCTCGAGGTGATACGCAACTATACCCAAGGGAGCGGAATCGAGATCAGGATGCTCGAGCACCTGCGAGATGGCCACATAGACATGGAATCGGCCGCCTCCGCCGCCGGTTGCTGTGCGGTATACGTCGAGCAGCCGAGCTCGTTCGGGATTCTAGATCCGGGGCTGATGCAGCTCAAGGGAGTCATCGGCGACGAGACAGCCCTCATCATTGGAGTTGATGCAGTCTCTCTCGGGATAGTCGAGCCACCCGGGAATTGGGGCGCGGATATCGTAGTGGGGGAGGGTCAGCCTTTCGGCATCGGGCCGACCGCGGGCGGGCCGATCTACGGCATATTCGCCTGCGGCCAGAATTACACCCGGCAGATGCCCGGCAGGATAGTGGGGCTGACGAGAGATGTCGACGGCAAGCGCGCATTCACACTCACGCTGTCGACACGCGAGCAGCATATCCGCAGACACCGCGCGACGTCGAACATCTGCTCCAACGAGACACTCATCGCACTGATGGGGGCCATGCACATGGCATTACTCGGCCCCCAGGGGCTCGAGAGACTGGCACTGAGAGTCGCTTCTGCGACAGAGGCCACGAAGAAAGCGGTCACAGCAATCGACGGCATCGAACTGGTCGACCCCAAAGCGAGCAACTTCCGCGAGTTCGCAGTCAAGCTTCCCGGCGAGGCGTCCGAAGCTCTTGCGCACTTGGACGGCGAGGGGGTGCTCGGTGGCTTCGACCTCGGTGTGTGGTGGGACAGCATGTCCACCTGCCTGCTCATCGGTGCCGACGAGCGCACCAGCGAGTCCGACATCGACGCTCTGGTCGCAGGACTGTCCTCTTGGATAGGGGGAGTGGGAGCATGAGCGACCTGTTCGCGTTCAGAGGCGCAGACGGCGCTGGATGGTCCCAGCCTGAGCCCTCAATGGGCCCCGAGGCCTCTTGGGCCACGGTCCCCGAGGTCCTTCGCAGGAAGTCGCCTCCGATGTGGCCCAAGGCCAGCGAGCCAGAGTTGGTGCGCCACTACACTTGGCTGTCCAGCCGCAACTTCGGCATCGACACCGGGTTCTACCCTCTGGGCTCGTGCACGATGAAGCACAATCCCAGACTCAATGAGCGGATAGTGCAGCTCCCAGGCATAGACCGGATCCATCCCATGCAGCCTGAGCACCAGATCCAGGGGCTTCTGGCTATCTTCTACGAGATGCAGGAGATGCTCTCCATCTGCTCAGGCATGGACGAGGTCACCCTCCAGCCGGTTGCAGGTGCGCAGGGAGAGCTCACGGCGATGCGCTGCATACAGGAGTACCATCGCAGCATCGGCGAGGGCGGCCGTGACAAGGTCATCGTACCAGATTCCGCTCACGGGACCAACCCCGCTTCAGCCGCCATGTGCGGATACGACATCATCGAGATCCCGAGTGGTTCCGACGGCCGCATCGACCTCGACGCACTGAGGGGAGCGCTCGGAGATGACACCGCTGCGATGATGATCACCAACCCCTCGACGCTGGGGGTCTTCGAGCCGGATATCGTGGAGGTCTCCGAGGCAGTCCACGCCGCAGGCGGCCAGATGTACTATGACGGCGCCAACTTCAACGCTATCCTCGGTAAGACCGATCCGGGTAGGATGGGCTTCGACGCCGTCCACTACAACCTTCACAAGACCTTCAGCCAGCCCCACGGCGGTGGTGGCCCCGGTAGCGGGCCGGTTGGGGTGAAGTCGCATCTGGCCTCATTCCTGCCCTCTCCGATCGCAGACCGGAGGGAGCGGTCTGAGGGCGACCCCCGGGGGGTCGGTGATGGCTACTGGTACCACTGGCGCGACATCGGTGATGCTAGCATAGGGAAGATCCAGCAGTGGCACGGCAACTCCGGTGCAGTGGTCCGTGCTTGGGCGTTCTACCGCAGGTATGGGCGTGAGTTGGAGAGGATGAGCGAGCACGCGGTACTCAACGCCAACTACCTGCGCCACCGCATCATGAACCCCGATGCAGACGTGGCCGCAGCCATGCACGCGATGCCGCTCGACGGCGCGCCCGCAGACGTGGTCATGCACGAGTTCACCCTGTCCATGAGCCCGCTAAAGGATGCGGTCGGGGTGACTGGCAGGGACATAGCGAAGAGACTGCTCGACTACGGTGTGATGGCCCCGACCCTGTATTTCCCGATGATTGTCCCGGAGTGCCTGATGATCGAGCCTACCGAGACGGAGTCCAAGGAGGTCATGGACCGTTTCGCTGCCGATTTACACAGGATCCTCTCGGAGGACCCGGAGATTGTCACCACCGCACCGCACACCACCGATGTGCGCCGCGTCGACGAGGTGTGGGCGGCGCGAAACCTCGTTTTGAGACACCCCGGCCCCGAATGATCTCGCCGAAGCGGAGAAGACCGTCCAACCCTTGCGGAGGCCATGGAGCAAGGGTTGGACGGCGACTGGCTGCTCGGCGAGTCTCGCTGGTGGAAGTTGAGTCAGGGGGAAAAGCCTCCAGACCTCAGGGCCGGAGAGGCTTCTCCTCCGGACACCTGGGCCAGCAGCTCTCCGAGGAAGGGTGGCAGAGGGTGGATACGACAACGCCACAAACCCGTCAGTTCATCGATCCTCCTGCCTCTGGCTTGGTCCCCGTTCTTCCTTGCGATGACCGCCGCCCCGCTGGTCTTCCCAGACAGGGTACCGTACGACAGGGAAGTCGCTGCCTCGTTATTCGCTATCTCATGGCTCCTAATCTTGATCCCTCTCTACATTGCTAGAAACGAACAGCCGATGTCTGATGACGGGCTGTTCTCGCTGCCCCTTGACTGGAAGACCTTCGCACTCGCTGCACTGCTGTTCCTCCTCCACGTTGTGTGGGACCCTCTGCTCGGATGGATTTCCTATCTGCTGTTCTGGCTCGTCTGGCTCCGATCAATAGGGATGATACAAGACATCGTTTCGACCCCTCCTGCACGATGGCTGCTGCCGATCGAGACATCCGGCTGGAGTTCCTCAGTCCTGCTTGGACCACGCTGGGATGTGGTTTCGGAGGATTGGACCACCGGGCCCATAGCCAGAGCCCGATGCGAACACGGTCACCTGTCCATCGGTGGCGTCAGCCGCGATAACATCCGTTTCTTGGGGCTGACGTTCGTGCACCGATCTGGTTTCGTTCAAGACCCGTTCTTCGAGACCAAGGCAGCCGACACGGAGGTTCAGAAGGTTCTCTCGAGGCCTCCGGTCGAGCAGAATGGACAGGAATGGCCAACGAGGTTGATTGTCCTAGATGAAGAGGAGTGATGCTCCCTCGGGTTCGCGACGGCAGGCATTTGAACCGACCACGACCCGGCAGTGCATGGACATCTGCATCCTACTTGGATCGAAGTCCGACCTACCTGTTTCAGACAAGTGCACGGCGGTGCTCTCTGAATTTGGAATATCGCACGAAGTCAGGGTCGCATCGGCCCACCGCGCGCCCAAGTACCTCGAGGACGTCGTCGCCTCGGCCATCGACGACGGATGCAAGATATTCATCGGTATTGCCGGGATGGCAGCCGCCCTCCCAGGTGTGGTCGCTGCGATGACCACCTTGCCCGTCATCGGCGTCCCAGTGGGCGGCAAGGTCCCACTTGACAGCCTCCTCTCTATTGTCCAGATGCCTCCCGGGATGCCCGTGGCCACTGTCGGCGTCGACCGTGGTGATAACGCAGCAGTACTCGCTATTCAGATGCTGGCGATGAACGACGCCGAACTCGCTGCCAATTTCTCCAAGTGGCGCAATTTACGTACCGCGAGAGTCATCGCAGATGACGAGTCATTGAGAGAGTGAGAGGTTTGATGCAGACTCAGATGCTGGTTGACGAGGCGGTGGAGGCCCTCCAGTCGCAGATCAGCGACACTGCGATTATCGCTTGCTCAGGGGGCATCGACAGCACGGTAGCCGCAATCCTCGCCCACCGTGCGGTCGGCAGCCTGCTTCACTGCGTCTACGTCGACACTGGCCTGATGCGCAAGCACGAGTCCGATGAGGTCGCCGAGATGTTCGCCGATATGGGCATCGAGCTCAAGGTGGTAGACGCCTCAGAGCGCTTCTTCAATCACCTCAAGGGCATCACCGAACCCGAGGCCAAGCGCAAGGTCATCGGCGAGCAGTTCATTCGGGTGTTCGAGGATGAGCAGGCTCTGTGCGGTGCGAAGTTCCTAGTTCAGGGCACTATCGCGCCGGACTGGATTGAGTCCGGCGGCGGCGAGCGTGACGTCATCAAGTCGCACCACAACGTCGGCGGCCTGCCGGACGACGTCAATCTGATTATAGTCGAGCCATTGCGTGAGTTCTACAAGGACGAGGTCCGTGAAATCGCGCGCAAGCTCGAGATCCCTTCCAGCGAGCGACAGCCGTTCCCCGGCCCGGGCCTCGCCGTGCGAGTCCTCGGGGACCTTACCCCTGAGAGGGTCGAGGCCTGCCGCGAGGCCTGCCACATCGTCGAGACGCATCTACAGGCCGCGGCCGCCGATGGCAAGTGCGAACTGCCCTGGCAGTACTTCGCCGCCCTCCTTCCGGTAAGGAGCGTGGGGGTGCACGGCGATGTGCGCGTTCACGGTGAGACTGTGGTGGTGAGAGCAGTGACGAGCCTCGACGGCATGAGTGCTAGATACTCGGAGATTCCGCACGATGTGCTGGCCGGAATCAGCACCGAGATCACCAATTCCCTGAAGGGCCAGGTGAACCGGGTAGTCTACGACATCACCCACAAACCACCCGGGACTATCGAGTGGGAGTAATCCGATTCTTTGATGAAGGGTGGGGCCAGCCGCGAGTCAGGCCGACATAGCTTAGTTGGTGGAGCGGTGGACTGTTAATCCACAGGTCGCAGGTTCGAGTCCTGCTGTCGGCGCCATCAGTCCCTTCTAGCGAGAGCCGCCAGTGCGAGCACGGCCAGAGCCGAGATCAGTCCGAACCCCGGGGTGCTTCCGCCTTCATCCGGATCGACGTAGTCGGGACCATCGGTGTTGTCATTGTCCCTGACGTCGCAGATTCCGTCGCCATCGGTGTCCGTTGGTACCGAGTTGAAGTTCAATGGGTCGGAACCACAGTCTGTCTCGTCCGCATCGGAGTAATCGTCGCCGTCGTCGTCAGCGTCAGAGTTGTCGCCCTGACCGTCGCCGTCGAAGTCGTCCCACTCGCTCGGGTCCATCGGCTTCGCATCATCACTGTCCGCCACTCCGTCACCGTCGTCGTCGGGATCGAGGTCGTCGCACTGGCCGTCGCTGTCGAAATCAGCCGGCACAGAGTCCTCATCCAATGAATCGCTGCCACAGTCGGACTCAGTTGCGTCGGACCAGCCGTCGCCGTCGTCATCGGAGTCCGCATTGTCGCCAGTGCCGTCCCGGTCGCTGTCGACCCACTCAGAAGCGTCATCAGGGAACTCGTCGTCCGAATCGCCCCAGCCGTCGCCGTCGTCATCTGAATCCGCGTTGTCCCCGGTGCCGTCCCCGTCGCTGTCGACCCACTCCGTCGCATCGCTAGGGAACTCATCATCATCGTTGTTGTAACCGTCACCGTCTATGTCCGCGTCCGTTGCGTCGCACTGCGAATCTCCGTCTTGATCAGCAGGCACCGAATCGGGATCCATCTGGTCACTACCACAGTCCGACTCGATAGCATCGCTCCAGCCATCGTTGTCGGTGTCGTCGTCCATGACGTCACACACTCCATCTGAATCCGAGTCCGACGGTGTTGAATTGCCATCGCTCGAGTCCGTGCCGCAATCCGACTCATCGGCATCGCTCCAACCGTCATTATCGTCATCATCATCCGCGTTGTCGCCCTTACCGTCGCCGTCCGTGTCGTCCCACTCGGTTCCGTCGTAGGGAAACGCATCGTCTACGTCGTCAGTGCCATCGTTGTCGTCGTCTGCATCGAGCGGGTCGCATACGGAGTCGGAGTCGTAGTCAGCGGGCACCGATGAGTCGTCCAGCGGATCGGTGCCGCATCCGACTTCGTTCTCGTCTATCCAACCGTCGTTGTCGTCGTCCTCGTCAGCATTGTCTCCCACGCCGTCACCGTCGGTGTCAGTGGTCTCGTTGGGATTCAACGGAAAGTCGTCATCGACGTCGTCAACACCGTCGTTGTCGTCGTCGGGGTCCTGGTCGTTAGGAATCCCGTCACCGTCGAAATCGTCGCCTTCTAGTGCGTCGCAGATGCCGTTGGAATCAGCGTCAGCTGGGACATCGTTTCCGTCTAGCGGGTCGGTCCCACAGTCAACCTCGTCGGTGTCGAGCCAACCGTCGCCGTCGTCATCTGAGTCAGCGGTGAGCACCACCGTCGAGGTGAACTGTATGTTGTCGAGGTACAGGGCCTCCAAAGCAGAGTTCGAGGCGAATTCGACTTCGAGATGACCGTGCCCGGCCGCTCCTATCATCACCGTCATCGTCGTCCAAGTGTCGATCCACGATGAGTTGTCGGTGTCGATGTCGTAGCCCGTTGTGTTGACGATCTCAATATCGCTGTTCGCGCCGATGAATCTGATGACGAGGTAGTCCACGGGGTTCGAGGTCTCGTATCCGGTGTCTTGGAGGAAGAAGTCGAAAGTCATCACTTCTGCTGTTATGTCATCGAGAGCCAGAGTGGCGATTCCATCGACGTCCGACATCTGGTAGCCGTTGTTACCATCGGTGAAGTTGCCGACAGTCCCTGTGTAGTTGATCGTGCCGAAGTAGTCACCGTCTGTCAGTCCGACGCCGCCTGTCGAGGTGTAGTAGAGGGTGAAACCCATCTCTGACCCATTAGTCTGGTTGTGGGCGATATGGGGTTCGTTGGC
>Ga0066382_10000003_pt1 | contig 84833 bp, 79 predicted proteins | sample Knorr_S23_td_NAD_FD_71218 | JGI IMG/M metagenome (GOLD analysis project Ga0066382, IMG submission 71218) | Marine microbial communities from Southern Atlantic Ocean transect - Knorr_S23_td_NADW_ad_2500m_LV_B | ecosystem: Environmental > Aquatic > Marine > Oceanic | place: Southern Atlantic... | reverse complement strand
TTTACGATGTATGAACAACAGCCAGGATTAATGGAGCAAATTATTGTTGGGTATTCTGTGTTCTTTTTGGCAGTTATGATTGTCGCCCCGATTCTTACATATTTCTGTGTTGGAGAAAGAGCATATTCTGATTTACAGCCAAACCAAAGATATGCACCAGCCTGGAAACGTGTTGTAGCCTATATAATAGATATTGGAATTCTCTGGGTATTACAGAAAGCTATAGTATTTTTAATAGGCCTTCTCCTTCTTTTTTTTGGTACATTTGGAATCGCAGCTTCCGTGCTTTTGGTTATCGGGAGCTTGTTTTTGTATTGGCTTTATTTTGTTTTATTCCATACTTCAAATCAACAAGCAACACTAGGGATGAAAGTAATGAAAATTAGAATTTATGATAATCAACATCAAAGATTAAATTTCTGGAGAGCAACCGGACGATTTTATTCTGCTCCTTTGTCAACAACAATCTTACTCATAGGGGATATAATGGTAATCTTCACTAAGAGAAAACAAGGACTGCACGATTTAATAGCCAAGACAATTCACTTGGAAGACTAGGCTAATCCCAATCTAGAGAGCCAGCGGTTTGATATTCCGTAACCCTCGTTTCGAAGAAGTTCTTTTCTTTGGACAAATCAACAGATTGAGACATCCATGGAAACGGATTCTCACTTCCGTAATGTTTACCAAGATTTATCCTTTCAAGTCTTCTATCTGCAATATATTCAACGTACTCGCAGAATTGTTCTGGGTTGATACCAAGAAGGCCATTCGGACAAGCATCATATGCATACTCTTTCTCAAAGTCTACTGCTTTGATTATCAGATTTGTAATATCGGACTTGAAATCTTCTGTCCAGACAGTAGGATTCTCTTCTTTTATTGTGTTAATTAAATCACAACCAAATGCAAGATGAATACTTTCGTCTCTCATAATGTATTCAAACTGCTCACCAATACCAATCATTTTATTCTGCCTTTTTAGTGCTAACATCATTGCGAATCCGGCATAGAAAAACACGCCTTCCATTATTACGTAATACCCCACTACGTCGTGCAAGAATTTTTTTATATCTTCAGTCGAATTAATTGCAAAATTTGGATCCATAATTGACTTAGTGAGGTCAACTACAAAATCATCTTTTTGTTTAATAGAAGGTATCGTTTCATACATATTGTATATATAGTCTGGGTCTAAGCCTAAGGTGTCACAACAATAAATAAATGTGTCTGTATGTACGGCCTCTTCATATGCTTGTCTAAGAAGGTATTGTCTTGCTTCAGGATTAGTCACATGCTTATAAACTGTCAACACTATATTGTTCGCAGTAAGAGATTCCGCGGTAGAGAAAAAACCTAAATTCCAGAGAATCATTCTCCTTTCAACTTCTGATAAAACATTGTTGGATTTCCATTGTTCGACATCTTTCTGCATTGAAATTTCTTCCGGAGTCCAGTTATTCGCAACTCCATCTTTATAATGGTCCCTGGCCCACATATACGTCATTGGCAGTATTTTGTTTGGATCAGTTGAATTATTACTTAGAATTGACATGCTATTTCTCCTTTGACTATTACTGACAAGCCTCACAGTCAGGGTCTGTTATTATACTACAGCTGCTCGTAACTTCGGTTGCAGGCCTATCATCACCAGCCTTTTCATTTTGTAAAAACCCTTCATCGTTATCCACCTCTAGTTTCTTATGTTCTCTTTTTTGTGTATAACCAAATTGGCCTGCATCAAGAGTAGATTTTTCAATTTGACTGGCCGCTAAAGTCCTTAAGTAATAGGTAGTTTTTAAGCCCAGTTTCCATGCGGTTATATAAATTTCACTTAAGAGTTTACCGGATCCCCCTTGCATAAAGATGTTAGTAGATTGACTTTGGTCAATCCATTTGCCCCTTACTGCACTATGTTTCAACAACATAAAAGGATCAATTGAAAAAGCCTCTTTGTATTTGTTCTTCAGTTGTTCAGGAATTTCATCAATTTTGTCTAGATTGCCATCTAAATATTTAATTTTATCAAGCATATCTTTGGACCAAAGATTTAGTTTTTTCAAATCGCTAACTAAGTATGAATTAACAACAGTAAATTCTCCACTGATATTTGATTTTACATATATATTTTTATAAATAGGTTCTATACAAGGAAAGCATCCCGCTATATTGGATATCGTAGCGGTTGGCGCAATAGCCATAGTATTCGAATTTCTCATACCATATTTTTTTACTTTGGCTCTTACTTCTTCCCATTTTAAAGATGTAATCTTATTAATTTCTATATTTGCCTTTCTTTCTTTTTCCAATAAAGAAAGAGTATCAAGAGGAAATATGCCTCTGTCCCATTTGGAACCATTAAATGATTCGTATGATCCTCGTTCCTTAGCAAGTTCAGAGGATGTGAGAATGGCATTGTAAGATATAAATTCAAGCAGTTGATCAGAGAAATTAAGAGCTTTAGGTGATTCAAAAGGTAAATTAAGTTTGAAAAACACATCTTGAAGGCCCATAATTCCCAGTCCTATTGGTCTATGCTTGAGATTCGAATTTCTAGCTTCAATAGTTGGATAGAAATTCAAATCAATTACATTATCCAACATTCTTATCGCTGTTTTAACGGTTTTCTGTAGCAATTCACGATCTAATTTCCCATCTAGAGTGATATGTTTCTCGAGATTTATCGAACCTAGATTGCATACGGCAGTCTCTTCAGGCGATGTATTTAAAGTTATTTCAGTACAAAGATTTGAACTATGGACAACGCCAACATGATCTTGAGGAGATCTTATATTGCAAGGATCTTTGAATGTAATCCATGGATGTCCAGTTTCAAATATTCTTGTAAGCATTTTTTTCCAAAGATCAGGGGCCTGAATTTTTTTGAATTTTTTAATCTTTCCGGATTCAATTTGGTTTTCATAATTAGTGTAAACCTCTTCGAATTTGCTTCCATATGACTCATGGAGATTTGGGACTTCTTCAGGGGAAAAAAGGGTCCATTCTTTTTCTTCGACAACCCTCTTCATAAACAAATCCGGAATCCAATTAGCAGTATTCATATCGTGAGTTCTTCTTCTATCATCACCGGTATTTCGTCTTAAATCTAAGAAATCCTCAATATCAAGATGCCAAGTTTCTAGATATGCACATGTTGCGCCTCTTCTCTTACCGCTTCTATTTATTGCAACCGTAACATCATTTGCAATTTTTAAGAAAGGTATTACACCTTGGCTATCCACATTTGTACTATTAATTCTTGATCCTGTTGCTCTAATATTGGTCCAATCATTGCCTAGACCACCAGACCACTTTGAAAGTTGAGCATTATCCCCCACACATTTAAAAATGTGGGATAAATCATCACTTATTGTAGTCAAATAACACGAACTAAGTTGTGGATGAGGTGTGCCTGAATGAAAAAGTGTTGGGGTCGAGGAAACAAATTTCATAGACGAAAGTGTATTGTAAAATTCTAGCGCCCTTGCCTCTTTGTCCTTTTCATTCATCGCCATACCCATAGCGATTCTCATCCAGAATGCCTGTGGGAGTTCGAATCTTCTCTCATTGTCTTTGAGGAAATATCTTTCATACAAGGTTTGAATACCAATAAACTGAAAAAGGTCGTCTTTTTCCAAGCTAAGTGAATTACTCAATTTTTCTAAATCAAACTCCAGGAGTCTCTTATCTAAGTAATTGTTTTCAGTTCCAAATTTTATACCATCTATAAAAGTCCTCCTATATTCCGCATCAATTGTATCTTCGTTAACAGAAACTTCCATTGCTTCCTTGTACAACCTTTGGAGAAAGAGTTTTGCCGACAACTTACTGTAGTCTGGGTCTCTTTCGATAAAGGCTGTTGCTGAGAGAATAAGAGCTCTCTCTATATCGGAAGTTGATGCTCCATCAAAAATATTTCTTGTTAATTCCTTAATGATAAGATCAGGCGAAGTAGTGGTAGAATATCCTTCACAAGCTTTAGATATCGTCTGCCTAATTTTTTGTGGGTTAAAAAGAACTGTGCGCCCATCTTTTTTTCTAATCTTAAGTTTTCCTAGTTCTGCTTTTTGTGCAACCTTTTCTCTCTGTTGTTCTCTTTCTTTAGATCTTTCTGCTCTATAAATTATGTATCTACGAGCGACTGCAAACATATCCGCTCTTATTAAATGTTTTTCAACAATATCTTGTATGTTCTCCACGTTTGGATAAAATTCCGTAAATCTTATCAGAATCTCTTCTTCTATTTCACTAGTTAGTTCAGAAACCTGAATATCACTATACTCTTCATCTCCAGCCTTGATAGCTGCACCAATAGCATTGAAAATTCTTGTATAATCAAATCCTACTACTTCACCCGATCTTTTAACAACTAATACCTTCTCAATCTGATCCATAAGATTATCTCAAAACCTTCCCTCGCTCCTTTTAAAAAACTTCAGAGGCAAGGAAAGGCCTTAACGGGGTGCAAAAGGGGATATTTTCGACCTCTCCTTGCCCCAAGGTATAACCACTTTCCACTAGTACATCTAAAGGACAATTTAACAACATATTGTGATTACGTACTCATTAAACCACTATATATAGTAGGAGTCAAGTAAAATTTTGGGAAATATAAAATAAATAAAATGCTAATAATATAAGATAATTAGACTAATTGATCAGAGTTTTTGCTTGAAAAACTAATGGGATATCGAAAGCTTTAAGGCGCAATTATCTAAAGTCAATGCCAAATATCAATTATAGACAGGCTGATTAATGAATTGTTTTAAATAGGCAATTTTTTAATATAATATAGTTTATATGTCTTTGTTAGATAATCAGCTTTTCAATCTAATGATATTTGGAAATCCTGCCTGGAAATGGGGACTTGCGCTTTTAATGACTTTTATCTTCTTCGTAGTTGCAGGTTTTTGTAAGCGTTTTGCTGAAAAAAATCTATATGCATTAGCAAAAAAAACGAAAACTAATGTTGATGATTATCTATTTGAAATACTCTCAACAATATCTCCCATTTTTGTATTAGGTGTTTCTCTATACACGGCAACTAAAATAATTTATTTGGATCAAAATGTTGATGAAATTGTTGGTCAAATTTTTATATTGGTTCTTTTTTGGCAACTGACTAAATGGGCAGTGCTAATAGCAAACACGATATTTACCAGATACAAGGATATAAAAGCCAAGCACCGTGACATGCATGGGGTAACCGCAATTAATGGCCTTAATGCCATTGTTAAGTTTACAATTTGGTTTATTTTCTTAATGCTAGCATTAGATAATTTGGGTGTCGATATCACAGCACTTGTTGCCGGGCTAGGTATTGGAGGTCTTGCCATTGCATTAGCAGCTCAGAGCATACTTGGTGATCTTTTCGCATCTCTTACAATAATGATTGATAAACCGATAGCGCTTGGAGATTATATCGTGGTTGGTGATTTCTCGGGCAGCGTTAAATCCATTGGCATAAAAAGCACAAAAATTGAGAGCGTAACTGGTGAAGAGATTATCATTTCGAACTCAGATTTACTTAACAGCAGATTAAGAAACTACCAAAAAACTAGAATGCAGAAACGAAGGACTACAATTGGATTAGGTGTTGTCTATGAAACAAGTTATGAAAAACTTAATAGAATTCAAAGTATATTAGAAGAGATAGTGAACGCATCTAAAAGTACAGAATTTGTTAGAGCGAGTTTTATTGAGTTCGCCGATTTTTCGTTAAATTTCGAACTTGTTTATGATGTTCTCAGTCCTGACTATCCTCAATACATTGAAATAAATCATCAGGTTCGGTTAAAAATCTTTGAAACCTTTAGCAAAGAAGATCTTCAATTCGCTTTCCCAACTAGAACCATACACATAGTTAAAGATACTTAATGTTCATAGAAAATGATTTTTTTAAAATAGTATTACTTATATTCATTAAACAATAAAAATGGAAAGATTGAATCATTTTGGAATTTTTTCACCGTATCTTCACCTCCAATTGGGACAAAAAATACGATAAGATTCAATAAATATTAAATTAAATTAGAAATTCTTTGTGGGATTAATTTTAAGGATATCCAAAAAATTATAATTTGTTTTAAAAGTGTATATATCTTATATTCTCCAGGTGATTAAGAAAATTTGGAATGGAAGATTTAAGAATGTTAGTAATAGCAAAGTAGAAAAGTTTTCTTCTTCCTTGGATATTGATAAAAGTCTTTATTCTTTTGACATTCGAGGATCAATTGCGCATGTAGAGATGCTTTCTAAGCAGAAAATCATTTCAATATCTGACAAACAAAAAATTACTAAAGCTCTTAATCAAGCAAAAAAAGAAATAGAAAAGGGAACATTTAATTTTGCTACAGAACTTGAAGATATTCACATGAATATCGAACATGCAATAACAAAAAAAATCGGCAATTTCGGTAAAAAGATTCATACTGCGAGAAGCAGAAACGACCAAGTGGTAACCGATGTAAAACTTTATATAAAGGAAATTGCAGGTAACCTTAGGAAAAATCTTGTAGCCCTTCAAAAAAATATTATTAAGAACTCCGAAAAAAATCTCGAATTAATAATTCCTTTTTATACTCATTTGCAAAGTGCTCAGCCTATTCTCCTTTCTCATTATTTATTGGCCTTCTTCGAAATGTTCTTAAGAGATATCAATAGAATTGATGGTGCGATGTACAGACTAGATGAAAATCCTTTGGGATCGTGTGCTGGAGCTGGGACCTCTTTTAATATCGACAGATTTAGTACGACAAAAAAACTTAATTTTAGAATCCCTACAAGAAATAGTCTTGACTCGGTAAGCGATAGGGATTTTATAGTCGATTCAATATATTGTTGCTCAATGATTATGATGCATCTTTCGAGATTTTGTGAAGATTTAATAATCTGGAATAGTTCAGAATTTGGCTTTATTAAGATAGCCGATGGGTACACAACGGGATCGAGTATTATGCCTCAAAAAAAGAATCCCGATATATTGGAATTAATCAGAGGGAAATGTGGAACAGTATACGGAAATTTAATAAATATTCTAACAAACCTCAAAGGTCTACCTCTGAGCTACAATAGGGACCTACAAGAAGATAAATTCCCACTTTTTTCATCTTTAAAGATAGCCAATGAATGTGTCGATATATTTAAAGATCTTTTAGATTCAATAAAATTTGACAACGTGTCAATTCAAAGAAGTTTGAATCTAGGTTTTCTTACAGCTACCGACTTAGGGGATTATTTAACCAGAAAAGGGCTTGCTTTTAGAGACGCTCACCATATCACTGGGAAAATAATTGCATATTGCGAAAAAAACAATAGAAATCTCGATGAGATCAAAATCGAAGAATTTAAAAAATTCTCGAAATTGATAAATAAGGACGTGTACAAATTTATTTCAATTGATAGTTCGGTATCCTCAAGAAATTCCTACGGTGGTACTTCCAGAACAAATGTCAAGAAAATGATTACAGAATACAAAAAAATCCTTTCCAAATTGTAAATATCAAATTTTCTCAATTGATTATTGAATTTAAAATTCCATAATAGTAAAACTTATTTTGTATTTGTTTGGCCCCTTCGTCTAGTTGGTTAAGGACGTTGCCCTCTCAAGGCAGAAACACGGGTTCAAATCCCGTAGGGGCTATTTGATTCTACTAACTTGAGCTTAAATATTTGTTGTTTAAAATAACTCCATGAGCAAGATTGAAACTTTTCCTAACAAAGTAAAAAATAGGAATTACAATATAAATATAACCTGTCCCGAGTTTACATCCATATGTCCTAAAACGGGACAGCCGGATTTCGCTATAATTAAAATCTCATATATTCCAGATAAACTATGCATCGAATTAAAATCATTTAAGCTCTATATGTTTTCTTATAGAAATATCGGCGAATTCCACGAACATGTAACAAACAAAATTTTAGATGATTTTGTTAAAGCCTGCAACCCTAAATATGCCTCAATCACGGGAGATTTTAATGTTAGAGGAGGTATTAAGACAGTTGTTGAAGCCGAATATAAAAAAAAGAATAAATCAAGAAAATTTTAGTAGTCTTGTCGCTTTATTAATCATCTTTGCTCTTGTCCTTTTTTCATTATTCCCTGAATTTTTCTCACCATATTCCCCCTTTAAATCAGATTTTGAGAATATTCTTCAATCACCTTCAGAAAAGCATCTCTTTGGAACTGATGAACTTGGTCGGGATATTTTAAGCAGGATAATATATGGAACTAGAATATCTATATCAATTGCTTTTTTTACCTCAGTTATCTCCTTGATATTCGGAACACTATATGGATCCATATCAGGAATGAAAGGTGGTATTTTTGACGAAATATTAATGAAAATAGTAGATGTTTTTTATTCGATTCCTGATCTTCTTTTGATTTCTATCTTTGTTCTAATTTTTGGCAAAGGGATAATAGGAATAACAGTTGCTTTATCCTTGTTGAGCTGGATGAGAGTGGCAAGAATTTCTAGAGGAACGGTATTAGAACTCAAAAATAGACCTTTTGTCCTAAGCGCAAAAGTCATGGGCTTCAGCGATTTGAGAATTATATTTAAAGAACTTCTTCCTAATATGTTATCTCCTTTAATTGTAACCTTTACATTTACAATTCCTTCAGTAATTCTTGCTGAATCAACTCTAAGTTTCTTAGGTCTCGGCATATCTCCCCCGGATGTAAGTTGGGGTCTAATGGCAAACAATGGCTGGCAAGGAATTAGAAGCTACCCTCATTTGATAATTTTTCCTTGTTTAGCAATTTTTGTATCGACAATTACATTTCTAAAGATTGGAGATTATCTTAAGCTAAAAGTTAAGTAATGAGATTTGTATTTTTTTTCTTCTTCGTTTTAACAATATGTTTTCTAACGGTAAGTTCAATATCGACAACGAATTGTAAATTAGAAAAAGAAAATCACTTATATTTATCCTATTGTTATGAAAGGAATGGAGATTTTGACCTCTCCATCGATAGTCTGGCCAAATTAAATAAAGACAACTTCGATAATGTCGCTGATTTTATTGCCTATAGGAAAATCAAGCTATTATCATCTTACCAAATTAAATCTAATCAAATACAAGGTGAAATAAATAAATTTAAATTAATTCATAAGAAATCTGTTTTGCTACCAAAAATAGAAATTATTGAAGCGGAGAGGTTGTTAGCAAAGAAATCATATCAATTTCTTGATAATCATTTGAGAGGTATAGATAAAAAATATAATTTAGAAAATAGCAACAGACTTTATTTTGATTTTATCAAAGCAAGAAATTTGGAAAAGCTTAATAATCTTGGCCAATCACTAGAGATATTTAAAAAAATATGGATTAACTATCCCAGATTTAAAACCCAATTCGTATCAAAAAAGGTAGATGCTCTTTCTAAGAAATCTAATAAAAAAATTAGTTCTAATGATTTAGAACTGAGGCTAAATTCTCTTTTTAAGAACGGGGTGTACAAACAATTCATGAAAGAATCAAAGAACGTAAAAGATCCCGGTATAAAAATTATGGTAGCTTTGATAAAAATTAAAAGTCAAAAAAGAAATGAGGGAAGAGGCATCCTTAAAGATATTTCAGAGGGTGGTTTTAATTCTACAGGTTCGAGTTCCAGAGATTTTGAAATAATTGCTGAATCTTTATATCAATTATCTATTGATGATCTAAAAACTTCCGATAATAATTCTAAAATTGCCAGAAATCTAAAATCAATTCTTGAAAAATATCCAAATTATAGCAAAAACGATAACGTAGCATATCTTTCCGCTAGATTATTTACTTTAGATGAGAATTATTTAGAGTCAAAAGAAGTTTACAATTGGCTAATCAAAACAAAATCAAAAGATTATTTAAATGATTCTCTCTGGGGGTTGGGTTGGTCTGAATATATGCTTAAAAATTACGAAAATGCTCTAAATCATTTTTCTTCACTTGAACATTCAAACAAACCTTATTATCAATCGAAAGGACTTTACTGGAAAGGAAGGTCCTTAGAAAAGTTAGGCCATCCAAAAAAAGCGATGGATAGCTATATGAAAATACTAGAAAACCACAAAATTGGTTACTATTCGTACTTGGCATCAATTAAAATTAGCCCAAAATTACGACCAGGGGCAAACAAGGTTAAAAGAGCTCGTTCTGAAAAAAAACATAATTTAAAACAAGAAATGAGATTGCTTTTTCTCTCAAAAGATTTAAAAGAATCAAAACAAGAAGTAGAAAGCTATATCGAAAATAGAATTAATTCAACAAACTACAAAGATTATTTTAGAGCTCTCGAGTCAGCACAGGAATTTAATATGTTGATTAAATTATCTTATAAGTACCCATCAGAAGATTATTACAAATACCCAAAGGGATTTACAGATAATATAAAAATCCATTCAAAGAATTATAATCTTGATGCAAATCTTTTATTAGCACTAATCCGTGAAGAAAGCTTATTTGATCCACATGCTGTATCCCGTGTTGGCGCAAAGGGCTTAATGCAACTTATGGATTATACTGGAGAGAAAATAAAGAGAGATCTAAATTTAGATAGTAATTCAAATTTTTTTGACCCTGAATTAAATATCCAAATCGGTACTTATTATCTTGCAAGTCTCATAAAAGAGTTTGACAATAATATTTTTCTTGCCCTTGCAGCTTATAACGGTGGTCCAAAAAATGTAAAAAAATGGTTAATTCGTTTTGATAACCTTGAAGACGATGAATTTGTCGAGAGTATACCTTTCAAGGAAACACATGGATATGTCAAGAGAGTTTTAAGAAGCTACTTTTATTACGCGCTCGATTCGTAAATACTAAATCAAATCTTGCAAAAATTTTTTAATATATTCAATCCTAAATCACTACTTTTTTCTGGGTGGAATTGTGTAGCATATACATTCTCAAAACTGATAGAGGAGCCGAATTCATCACCATAGGAAGATGTTGTGTCTATTATATCTAAATCTAGATTAAGTTTATAAGAATGAACAAAGTAAACCCAAGATCCATCTTCAATGTCTTTGAATAATTTAGATTTTCTTCTTATCTTGATTTGATTCCATCCCATATGAGGTACTTTTAATTTGTTTTTACTGAAATTCATTCGACTTATATGCCCCTGAAAAATTGATAGACCTTCAACGCCAGGACTTTCTTCGCTACTTTCAAAAAGAATTTGTAATCCCAAACAAATTCCTAGGAACGGTTTGCCGTTTTTGATCGATTTTTTTATTGCTTCTGCCAATCCTTTGTCATGAAGATTTTGTACGCAATCTCCAAAAGCTCCGACTCCAGGAAAAATTAGCGAGCTGGCATTATCAATGTCCTTAATAGAATCAGTAATTCTTGATTCAAAACCTAGCAATGAGAGGGCTTTTTTTACAGATTTCAAATTTCCGTGACCATAGTCAATTATCGCTATCATCAAAGATTGCCTTTTGTTGATGGAATTGAATCAGATCTTGAGTCAATTGAAGTTGCATAATCAAGAGATTTTGCGACAGATTTAAATATCGATTCAATAATGTGATGACTATTTGCACCATATTCCAGTTCAATATGTATATTGGCTTTTATATTATTGGTAAATGATTGAAAAAATTCTTTTGTTAATTCAACATCGAATTCTCCAACCTTTGGAGTCGGAAGTTGAACATTGAAAATCAAAAAAGGCCTACCACTTAAATCTACATGAGAAGACGATAGAGTTTCATCAAAAGTAACAAAACTTGACCCATATCTTTTAATAGATTTCTTTTCTCCTAAAGCTTTGTCGAATGCTTGCCCCAAGGCAATGCCAACATCTTCAACAGTATGGTGAAAATCTATTTCGGTATCGCCAATCGCTTTAATTTTTAAATCAAAATATCCGTGTTTCGATAATTGCTCAAGCATGTGATCAAAAAAAGGTATACCAGTATCGATATCATACTTTCCAGTACCATCAACATTCAAATGTATTGCCACATCAACCTCGGTTGTTTTTCTTTTTACACTAGCAGATCTACTCATGGTTTGATGTTAAACGAAAAAATATTAATATTCAATTTGAAGTCAAAGATCATGTTCGTCCTCTATTTCACCTAGTATTTCTTCCAATATATCTTCAACAGTAACGATTCCCAATGCATCTTCTGGAGTTCCTACGACTGCAAGACTTAATCTGGATTCTTTAAGCTCGTCTAGCAACTTAGAAACTAAATGATCTTTTTTTACAAAAAAACAATCGGCTAGAAAGTTAGCTATGGGCTCATCTCCTTTTTTATCTAGAAGATAGAACGAATGGATAATTCCTTTGATTTTATTCTTGCTACCATCATATATTGGTAATCTTGAAAATCCTGTTTGTTTAATTAATTTTTTGGCATCATTCACGTTTTTATTCAAATCAATTGAGGTCACGCCATGAATTGGGATCATTATATCTTTAACCGTAATTTTATCGAATAAGAATATTTTGTTTAATATTGTATCCCTGAATTGTTGAGAAGAGTCTTCTAAAGCCGATCCCGTTTCCAGTACATGGATGAGCTCTTCTCTTGTAATCAACTTGCTTTTTGTTCCAATCATCTTAACAATTAATCCGGTCAAAAATCTAACAAGAAAAAGAAATGGTTTAAACAAATAACTAAAAATCAATGAAAAGTATATTGTCTTGAGTACGAAAGAATTACTTTGCTTCTGAAAGATGGATTTGGGTACTACTTGTCCAAATATTACGATGAGAGGCGTCAAGATAACAACAGAGAGCAAATGAGGGTCGTACTGAGGATATGTGTTCTGTATAAATGAAGAGACAAGTACAGTATTAATAACAATACACAAATTTTCTCCAACAAGACTCGTTGACACATATTCTTCTATCTTGTTGATCGAATTCATTACCAATTTCGCTGATGGCAGACCTTGATCAGCCTTAGATCTTATTTTACCTTTATCACAAGATAAAAGAGATATTTCTGCGCCAGCAAACATAGCCTGAAAAATCAACAATATCAAAGTTATAATAGGTAATGTAAAAAGATTAATCATTAATTATTCTCTCCGCAGAAATTCTTGTGATTCTATTGTCTTTTATCTCCTCAACAGTTAGTTTTAGATTGCCATTTAAAATAAATTCTCCTTTTTTTGGCAGTCTACCGAGTTGATTAAAAACAAATCCTCCCATAGTTTCTATTCCTAAATCTTCAGATATAAAGGATCTATTAATCTCATTTGATATTTGATTAACCCCCGCGTATCTTAACACCCCAAACAGACAAGCTTCATTGAACTCACCAATTCTAGTTCCACCATCTAAATACAAAACACCATTTTTAAAAATCATCGGAGCTTCACTTACATCTTTTTCGTCTTCAATCTCTCCGAATATCTCCTCTATTATGTCTTCAAGTGTAACGATCCCCTCAAGTCTTCCATATTCATCAATAACTATAGCCATATGTCGTTTCATAACTTGCAGTTCTCTCAATAATTCAAGAGCATTTTTTTTATCAGGAACAAAATAAGGTTCTCGCAAAATCGAATAAATTTCTGAAGATTCATGCGTTAATAAATCTTTTGAATGAAGAATGCCAACTATATTGTCCGAATCACCATCATAAACTGGGATCCTAGAAAATCCTTTATTTTTTATTTTGATTAATGCTTCTTGATTTGTAATCGTGCTTGGCAGAAGAAACAAATCTGGCTCTGGAATTAGAATTTTAACTAGATTAATCTTTTCTAGTTTCAAAAGATTGTCTATTATCTTGCTCTCACTTTTTTTAACAGATCCCTCATCTTCACCGATATCAATCAAACTAGGGATATTTTTAACCGAGTCATGGTGCGAGGGTGTTGATGGACTTGAAGTTGGACTAAAAAGTTTAATTAGAAATCTAGACAATCCATCAAAGAAAAGGGTTAAAGGGAACATTACTTTATTTAAAAAATAAACCGGCGGGGCAACAATAATTGAAATCTTTCTGGAAAATTTTACGCCGATAGTTTTAGGAATAATTTCACAAAATATTAAGATTATTATTGATGCAACAAATATAGTTACTATTGAAATTAATTCATCAGATATTGTTCCAATAAATAAATTATTTAATTTGGATGAAAGTAAGCTTATTATAGTTACATTTAAAATTTCGTCTGCCAACAATATCGTCGCTATAATTGACGCTGGATTCTTAACAAATCCTTCCAGGATATTCCCGATCGAGGATTTCTTCTTAATCAAATCTATTTGATATCTTTGTAGAGAAAAAATAGAACTTTCCGTAATTGAGAAAAAAGCGGACAAGAGGATAAGACCAAATATTAAAATTATAAAAAAATAATATTCGCTCATTTAAAACTTATGAATAAAACCATCTGGTTTTAAAATTTTATTTTTACCTCCCATCTCTAGAATAATTTTACTTCCATTAACGACCTCGCCAATTCTAAAAATTCTAAATTTTCTAATTTTTGCCAACCTTTCAAATTTTTGATAAAACTTTCTATTCACAGTAAACATTAATTCGTAATCATCTCCCCCATGCAAAACATATTGTTCGACATGTTTTTCATATGGCTTCTTTATTGCTATTTTTGATTTAGGTATATTTTCCCAAATCACTTTTGCTCCTAATTTATTCTTATTTAGATTAATAAGTCTACTAAGATCTATTGAAAGACCATCTGTTATATCTATCATAGAAGACACATAGTCGAGTTGTCCCAAAAATTCTCCCAGTTTTATTTTTGGGTTAGGATTTTTGTATTTTGCGACTAATTTTCTTTCTTCGATATTTTGCAAATTATTTCTTTTTTTATTTAAAATATGTAGTCCAAGGGAAGCATCACCAATATTACCAGAAACATATATAAAATCACCGTTAGTACATTTTCCTCTTTCTTTATACTTATTCTTTTTTAGTTCCCCTATAACAGTTACATCAATAATTAAAGAGTCTGATCTTGATATATTTCCCCCGATTAAAGAAATCTTGAATTTCTTTGAAGTTTTTTTAAATCCACTAAAGAGTCTAGTAACAAATTTCTTAGTTATGCCTCGTGGCAGAAAAAGAGAATTCAGAAAGAACATTGGTATCGCACCCATTGCTGATATATCACTAACAGCCACCGCAAGAGAGCGTGAAGAAATTTCCTCAGGTGTAAATTTTTTTCTAGTAAAATGTATGTTCTCAACAAGCGAATCACAGGAAACAACAATTTGATTATCTTTTATCTTGCAAATAGCTGAATCATCACCTATTTCAGTAGAAAATCTTTTAGATTTAAGCGGGAATCTCTTTTTTATCATTGATTCGATGTAAATTTCATCAAGCATTTTTAAGATGTTGTAAAGTATTATACAATATACGGGCCTAAAACATTAAACAAATTATCAATCAGTTCTTTTCTTGAGTTATACCCCATGATTCCGATTCTCCATATTTTTCCCTTTGTGTGGCCCAATCCACCTCCAATTTCAATATTATGCTTTGATAATAAATTTTTTCTAAAACTAGAATCATCTATTCCCTGAGGAATGAAAATTGATTTCAGCATCGGGAGTGAGCCGTATTTTGTTTTATCAACAAAAGGCATAATTCCCATCTCTTGTAATTTTAAATCGAAATAGTCTCCATTTTCTTTATGTCTAGTAAATCTATTTTGAAGACCCTCTTCATGACAAATTTTCAATCCTTCATGTAAAGCAAATAACATATTGACCGGTGCCGTATGATGATATATTCTCTCAGATCCCCAATAGTTCATTAACATATTAAGATCTAAGTACCATGACGGAATCTTTGTGTTTCTACGTTTAATTTTCTTTAATGCCTTATCACTAAAAGTTATCGGAGAAAGTCCAGGGGGGACGCTCAAACATTTTTGAGTTCCAGAATAACATACATCTATTCCCCAATCATCTGTCTGAATTTCAACACCGGAGAGAGAAGTGACCGTGTCAACAATAAAAATAATATCCGTATTTTTCAGATATTCTCCAATATAATTTAAATCTTGAAGAATTCCCGTGGAAGTTTCCGCATGTACAATTGATACAGCTTTTAGATTACTTATAGATTTAATTTTCTTTATGACATCTTCTTGATTAAAGGATTTTCCCCAATCAACATTCATTTCAATTATGTCAGCACCATATCTTGAAGCAACATCAGACATTCTTTCACCAAAGACACCGTTTTTAAGAACTAGAATTCTATCATTTTCTTCTAATATATTTGCCATAGACATTTCCATACCTGAACTACCTGTTCCTGAAATCGCAAATGTAGTACTATTCTCAGTTTGAAAAATTTTTCTTAATAATTCCGAAATATTATCAAGTATGATAAAAAAATCCGGATCTAAGTGACTCATAGGTTCTCTAGAAAGTGCCATCTTGACTCTTTCGTCTATATTCGTTGGCCCAGGGCCTAAAAGAATTTTATCAACCGGTTTGGTTCGAGACGAATCATCTATTGTATCTTTTGGGCTCATTAAAGAATTATAATTAATTTTTTCAACTCTTGGTATATTAATCAACTAAAAAATTTAACACTTCTTCGTTCACAAGAGTTTTATTTTCTTTCCAAAATCCATGCCCACCAGGGAACCCTATAACTTGGCACCACTTTACAAATTTGGCCATTTCGATAGATTTCTTTGGTGCAACTATTAAATCATTTTTTCCATAAATTATGAGAGTTTTGGATTTTATTTTTTTTAAGTACTTAATATTATCTAACGATTCAATTGCATTGCACTGATTCAGATAACCATCTATATAGCTTTTGTTATTTTCGACTTTATTTTTTTTATAATCAGAGAAATTGCTTTCAACATATTCTCTTGAATATCCTAAAAGCAAAGCATTAAACCAAATTTCTTTCAAACCAACATTTGATGCTATTTTTTTAGAAACGGATATTAGTTCTTTTCCGATTTTGTCTCTTGAGGCACATGTACATGCAAGAACCAATTTGTTAACTCTCTTAGGATATTTTGAGGCAAAAACTTGAGCTATCATTCCACCCATCGATTTCCCAACAACATGTGCAGATGGCAAATCCAATTTGCTCATTATTTCATAACAATTTTCGGCAAAAATTTCCATTGAATAATTAATTTGAGGTTTAGCGCTTTTACCGGATCCCAAATTATCAAAGGTCAATATAGAAAAATGGTTTTTATAATATTCAACTTGATCTTCCCAGCTTGATATCGTACTCCCGAGTCCACCGATGAAAAAAACATAAGGTTTGTTACTTTTTCTTTTTATTGAATAATTTATCTTTCCAAGTTTGGTTTTTAAATATGGAATCACAGACTCCTCAGATAACTATCAATAATTAGACAGGCCGAAAGCATATCTTGATAATTTCTTCTTTTTTTTCTAGAAATGTTCATCTTTATCAATATTTCATCAGCCTCTTTTGAAGTAAAATTTTCATTCCAATACTTAATTTTTGTATTGGTCTTTAATTTAAGTTCATTATAAAAATTTTCAATGTGATTCTGTATTTTTAATTTGCCATCATCCTTAAATGGAAGACCTATCAAGATAAGCTTAGGTTTCCTCTCATCTATAATACCAATTAGTTCTTCAATATGACTTCTATCGTTTTTGTTAATTATAAGTTTTATTGGGTGGCTAGAAATTTCTAAATCATCTGTGCCAGCTACTCCAATTCTTTTTAATCCAAAATCAATGGCTAAGATACTCATTGTCAACTATATTTATATTATATAATAATGTTTAATTATTTATATTTTTGTCATATTGATATCTGATTCGGTACAATATATTTAATCTCTATTATCTAAGAGATTATTCCTATTTAATACATAAGAAATTTCTAATAAAATTATCTAACTCTCAGTTTATGATAAAATAACTTAAGATTTATTTTTAAAATGAGTGTTGTTACAAGATTTGCCCCTAGCCCAACTGGTTCACTTCATTTAGGAGCAGTAAGGACGGCTATATTTAATTTTCTTTATGCAAGACAAAATTCAGGAAAAATAATATTGAGAATTGAGGACACCGATCAAGAACGGTCTACTTCCGATTCTCTGAATGAAATAATATCATCCCTAGAGTGGTTAGGCATCAATTGGGACGAAGGTCCGTATCTGCAATCAGAAAGACTGGATATCTACAGAGAACATGCAGAAATTCTGGTGGATAAAGATTTGGCATATAAATGTTTTATGACAACTGAAGAAATCAATCAGCTGAAAGAAAGAGCCTTAAGAGAAAATAAGATTTATAAATATCCAGGAACATGGAGAAATCGGAGTGACCATCCAAAGAATGCTGAATTCGTTATACGATTTAAAACTCCCAAATCTAAACAGATCAAATTTGTTGATTCATTAAGAGGACAGATCAATATAGATTCAAGCAATATAGAGGATTTTATTGTTCTAAAAAGCAATGGTTTTCCGACATATAACTTTGCCTCTGTTGTAGATGACGCAGAAATGAATGTTACCAACATCATAAGAGGGGAAGATCATCTTTCAAATACCCCTAAACAGATTCTTATATTTGAAGCAATTAACAAGAAAATACCCATATTTACGCATGTATCAATGATGCTTGGTAAAGACAAAACGAAATTAAGTAAAAGGCATGGCGCCGAATCGATAAACAATTTTAAAAAATCAGGATATTTATCAATTTCAATGATAAATTATCTGGCTAGGCTTGGTTGGTCGCATGGAAATCAAGAAATCTTCAGTCTAAAAGAAATGATTAGTTTATTTTCTCTTAGCAATCTAAGTAAATCACCTGCTATATTTGATACAGAAAAACTAAGTTGGGTAAATACGTCGCACATTAAGATATCTGATAATAATTATTTGAAAAAATTATTAGAACTCAAATTTTATGAAGAAATTGATGTTAATTTGGCAATTCAATGTGCAAAGGAGAAATCAAAAGATTTAAATTTATTAAAAGAATCTCTTAAATTTTGTGAGAACGAATACGCAGATATCAACGATAAATTAAAATCTGAAATCTACAAGGATAATGGAATTGATTTGGTTAAAAAATTTTCTCGTGAATTGAAATCTCTAGAGAAATTCACCAAGGAAAGTATTAAAAATCTGTTTGATAATTTTTTGGAAAAAAATAATATAAAATTGAAAAACATAGCTTCACCATTAAGAATTATTCTAACAGGGAGCAAAGTCTCTCCAGGAATATATGAAGTTATACAAATTCTGGGGAAGAATTTAACATTAAAAAGAATTAAATATTTTCTTTCATGAAAAAAAAAATAAGAATGGTATCAATTGGAATTTCGGGTATGATGGGAAGCGGAAAATCTGAAGCACTTAAATTTTTTAGAAACCGAAAAATACCCTCGGTTGATCTTGATTTAGAATCAAAAAAACTTATAAAAAAGGACACACTTTGTTACAAAAAAATAATAAGAAAATTTGGTTATGCAATATTAAATAAAAATTTAACTATAAATAGAAAAAAACTAAGAGAAATAATTTTCAACAGTGAACAAAAAAGAATGGAGCTTAATAATATAGTTCACCCCGAATTAATTAAAAGAGTCAAAGCAATCTCTAAAGCCAATTTAATCAAAGGAAAAACAATGGTTGTTTTTGAAGGAGCCCTGATTTCAAAGAAGACGAAGATGGGTTCTCGTTTGGATAAAATCATTTTTATCGATTCTCCAAAAAAACTTTTAATCAAAAGAATTGTGAAACGATATAGCATAGACGAAAAATCTGCAATAAAATTATTAAATACCCAGAAAAATATTAAAAAAAATCGTAATAGTGCCGATTTTATTATTAATAACGATAAAACGCTAAACAAACTCAATAAACAATTACATCTGATACTGGATAAATTGTCTCATTAGAATATAATTTTATAGTTAATATTAAGAAGTATTCTTAAAAAGATTATTTATTTTTGGATTACTTAAAGAATTATTTATTTTTGGATTATTATTTCGTGAGGTTCTTATGGATCAGGACAAGACCATGGAACAAAAAATTGAGTTCCTAGAACAAAAGATTAAAAAAGCTGAGGAAGGTGGTGGTGCTGAAAGAATCGAAAAGCAGCACGGAAGGGGAAAGCTAACCGCAAGAGAAAGAATACATGCTCTCTTAGACAATGGGTCATTTGTAGAACAAGGAAAATTTGTTGAACACCAAAACCATAATTTTGGGATGGAAAAAACAAAAATTATGGGAGACGGTGTGGTAACTGGTTACGGAAAAATAGAGGGGAGACAAGTGTTCGTCTACTCCCAAGACTTCACAGTATTTGGAGGTGCTTTGGGACTAGGACATGCAAGGAAGATAACAAAAATAATGGACATGGCAATGCAGGTTGGGTCTCCCGTGATAGGTTTATGTGATTCGGGTGGTGCAAGGATCCAAGAAGGTATACGTGGTCTAGCCGGTTACGCAGAAATATTTTTAAGAAATGTGCAAGCTTCTGGTGTAATTCCACAATTATCAGCGATTATGGGACCATGTGCTGGAGGTGCTGTATATTCTCCCGCTATGACCGACTTTATTGCAATGGTCAAAAATACTAGCTACATGTTTATTACGGGTCCTGATGTAGTAAAAACTGTTACTCACGAGGAAGTAACATCCGAAGAACTTGGGGGGGCTATAGTGCACAGCACACAAAGTGGCGTAGCTCAATTCGCTGCTGAAAATGACGAAGACTGCTTAAATCTTTTGAGAGAACTCTTTAGTTTTTTACCACTAAATAATATGGAGGATCCTCCAGAAATTAAATGCGATGATCCGGCTGATAGAAAAGTTGATAAATTAAGAGATATTGTTGAGGTAAATCCCAATAAGCCTTACGATATGAAAGAAGTAATTAAACCCACCGTTGACAACGAATATTTTTTTGAGGTAGCCGAGAATTATGCACAAAATATCGTGGTAGGTTTCGCTAGAATGAATGGCAAAACCGTTGGTATCGTCGGAAATCAACCCAATGTTTTAGCGGGAGTTCTTGATATTCGGTCTTCAATTAAAGGTGCACGATTTGTCAGATTCTGCGATTGTTTCAACATTCCACTCTTAACATTTGTCGATGTTCCTGGATTCTTACCTGGAGTTAATCAGGAACTCAATGGAATAATTCTTCATGGAGCCAAGCTTTTATATGCGTATTGCGAAGCAACGGTACCACGGGTAACGGTTATAACCAGAAAGGCCTATGGAGGTGCATATGATGTTATGTCCGCCAAGCATATCAGGGGCGATATAAATCTTGCTTTTCCTACAGCAGAAATTGCTGTTATGGGACCAGATGGTGCAGTTAATATTGTTAACAGAAGAGAGATACAAAATGCTAAGGATCCAATCGCAGAAAAAGAAAGATTAGTTGAAGAATATAAAAATCTTTTCGCAAATCCTTATCGAGCAGCCAATCTGGGATTCATCGATGACGTTATCAAGCCTGAAGAAACGAGAAGTAAAGTAATCAGTGCTTTTGAAATGCTTGAAGGAAAAAGACAAAACAATCCACCAAAAAAACACGGGCTAATTCCTTTATAAATATATTTGGAGATTCTTTATGTATAAAAAAGTTCTAATAGCTAACCGTGGAGAAATCGCAGTAAGAATAGTAAGGGCATGTAAGGAACTTGGAATTAGAACTGTCGCCGTTTTTTCTGATGCTGATAGGAATTCATTACACGTTAATCTCTCTGATGAATCCTTCAACATTGGAAAATCTTTGCCTAGCGAAAGCTACTTGGTTAGTGCCAAAATTATTGAAGTTGCTAAAAAATCTAAATGTGATGCTATTCATCCGGGATATGGATTTTTATCTGAGAATGCAGATTTTGCAAAAACATGCATGAAAAACAAAATAGATTTTATCGGCCCCAGCCCAGAATCAATAAGGCTAATGGGAGATAAAATTACATCTAGAGAAATCGCAAAAGCTGCGAGGGTTCCTTTGGTCCCAGGTACGGATGGCGAAGTAAATGACAATGAAGCTTTGGATGTAGCCAAAAAGATTGGTTTTCCACTAATGATTAAAGCTACAGCTGGGGGTGGTGGTAAGGGAATGAGATTAGTTCAGAAAGAAGAGGATTTTGAAAGCTCATTAAGAATGGCTAAGAGCGAAGCACAATCTGCCTTTAATAATGATGTGGTATTTATTGAAAAATTTATAGAAAAACCAAGACATATTGAAATTCAGGTTCTTGGGGACAAGAAAGGAAATGTCGTACATTTATTCGAAAGAGAATGTTCAATCCAAAGAAGACATCAGAAGGTTGTGGAAGAAGCACCATCACCTGGCGTCAGTGAAAAAACAAGACAAAAAATGGGCAAGATAGCAGTAAGGCTTGCAAAAAAAGTATCTTATTACGGAGCAGGAACTGTCGAATTCATCATGGATCAGAAAGAAAACTTTTATTTTCTTGAAATGAATACAAGAGTTCAAGTCGAGCACCCGATTACGGAAATGATAACAGGGATCGATATAGTAAAAGAAATGATAAAGATATCTTGCGGTAATAAATTAAGTTTTAAGCAAGCCGACATCTCAAGAAAAGGACATGCAATTGAATGCAGAGTTTGTGCTGAAGATCCCGCTAATAATTTTCTGCCAACCCCCGGAATTATTACTTATGTCAAATCACCCCAAGGTCCGGGAGTAAGAGAGGACTCATCCCTTTTTAATGGCTATGAAGTAACAACTTTTTATGATCCAATGTTATCTAAAATTATTGTTTGGAGCCATGATAGACACGATGCAATTAGGAGAATGAGCAGAGCATTGTCTGAATATATCGTTCTTGGAGTTAAAACAAACATCGGCTTCTTGATCAGGTTGATGGACAATAAGGATTTTATTTCTGGGAAATTAGACACGGGCTTCATTGAAGAGCACAAAAAATTACTGGAAATTCCAAGAGAGAGCAAGAATTTGGCTTTAGTTGGTTCAGCAATCGTATTACATACATTTAATGGCTTTGAGAATAGAGGAAGGAATTCAAAATTGAAGCCTTGGAAATATACAGCAAGGCGCTCTAGCCTATCGAATAATTCTTTATCTTAGAAATGAAATATGATTTAAAAATTGATAACAAGCTAATATCATTTACTCTGGAGGAAAAGAATGAAAATTACCACATTGTCCTTGATCAAAAAAACTACAAGGCCGATTTAATTAGAGTAGATTCTAATCTTTATTCTCTCATAGTTGACGGATCAACTTTTAACATTGCAATTTCTAAAAAAGGAAGAGAAATACAGGTTTATCACAAAGGAGACTTCTTTACATTTGAGATACCTTCGCAGAGGGAACGAGGTTCTTTTGAAAATTCATCCGGGATAGATAAAATTAATGCCCCGATGCCTGGTAGAGTCGTAAAAATTCTAAAAAACATTGGCGATATCGTTACTGAAGGGGAGGGACTAATCGTTGTAGAAGCAATGAAAATGGAAAGTGAGCTTAAGACGAGCATAGCAGGCAAAGTAACGGAGATAAAAATAAAAGATGGAGATACAGTTGAGCTTGGTGAGCACTTGATCACTATCGAATCTGTTGAGAGCAAAGAAGAGCCTTAAGTTTTGAAAATTAAGAAAGCTTTTTTATTTTTATTCTTATTTTGTATTTTATTTAATTTATCTTATTCCGAAGATCTACCAACAATAAGAATTAACATTAGCAATGAACCACCGACTTTAGATTGGAACCTAGCGACCGATAGTACATCTTTTCAAATAATAAATAATATAATGGGTGGGCTCACAAGAATTAACAATGAGAATAAAATTGAAGCAAATTTGGCCAAATCATGGGAAATAGATCAATCAGGAAAAAAGATTACTATAAAGATAAAAAAAGTCTATTGGAACGATGGAGAAGAATTAATAGCCCAACATTTTGTAGATTCTTGGGAAAGATTACTTAATCCAGAAACTGCTGCAGACTATGCGTACTTCTTGTATGATATTAAAAATGCAAAAGAGTATAATTTAGGAAAAATTTCTGACTTTAATTTGGTTGGAGTAAAAGCTTTAGATTCTAAAACTCTTGAAATCATTTTGACTGGAAGAAAATCTTATTTTGTAAGTCTACTAAGTTTCATGTCCACTTTTCCAATCCGAAAAGACGTAATAAAAAAATATAATGAAAAATGGATTGAGGCTGAAAACATAGTAACGCTTGGGAATTACTCTCTAGCCAGATGGGAGAATCATAATTTTATTTTGCTAGAACCACGCAATATATCCAAACCGAAAATTATGCTCATCATGAATAACAATCCGACATCAACTTTGGCCATGTTTGAAAATGGAAAATTGGATATTGTTGATGGTAGCGGTATTCCCCTTTTAGAAATACCTTATTTAAAAAAAGCAGGCGTTCTAAAAACGATGCCAAGTTTTAGAAATAATTACATAGGATTCAATGTCAATAAACCTCCTTTTGATGACAAAATGACCAGAATGATTTTCGCACGCGTAATCAATAAGCGAATTTTTACACAGATTCTTCATACGGTAAGGCCTACAAATTTTTGGCCACCAAATACTATTCCTCCAATATATAGAGATAATCATTATCTTTGGTATGAGGATTCCATTCAAATAGGGAATATGTACCTTGACTCGATTGGATATGAGAATAGAAAAACATTCCCAAATGTTAAACTTCTTTATCCCGAATCTGGAAACAATAGGATTATTGCTGAAATACTTCAAAATATTTGGTATGAAACCCTTGGAATCATGGTAGAAATAGAAGGATTAGAGTGGAAAATATATTTAAGCAGTCTTGATAATGATAGACCACATATGTTCAGAGGTAGCTGGATTGCAGACTATCCTCATGCTCACAATTTCATGAATTTATTTACTTGTAACAGCGGAAACAATGAGACAGGATGGTGCAACGAAGAATACGATAAGTTAATCAAGTTTGCATCAGAAAATTACAATACAGAAGAAAGCCAAAATCTCTATGAACAAGCCGACGAGATTCTTTTTATGGAGCATCCGATTATTCCGCTTTTTTACTCAGATCAGATTTACCTTCAAAGCGAAAGAATAGATAATGCAGGATTTACAAGTATGGGAATAATAGATTTTAATAAAATAATTCTAAAAGAGTCTAAGAATTAAAATAAGGGATTATTTCTTTTGCGTATGTTTCCATAGCTTTATCAGCATCGGGGCTAAAATAGTGGAATAAAACAAAATGCTTAACGCCCTTGTCTACGTATCTCTCTATTTTTTTAATACAATCATTCTTTGATCCAGTAATAGTAAAATCAATTACGGCTTCCCTAGGAAAATATTGTCCCATATCCCTAAATTTTTGTTTTCTATCCTCATCGGTGGGAGTAATGTTAAAATAATTTAAACCTTTGTATTCATCAGGAATATCGATATCGTATCCAGCTTTTTTCAACTGGTCTTGCATAATGCACACATACCTGAAAGGCTCAAGTGTTTTATAGGCATCGTCTTCATTTTTACCTAATGATGTAAACACCCACAAGGTCGAGTCAACATCATCAATTGTGCGCCCAGCATCAACCGCAGAAGATTCAATTTTGTCTAACGATTCTTTGTACAAATCAGGTGTTAAATCTATTGGCATCCATCCATTTCCAATCCTACCGGTAAGATCTAAACCCTTATCCGTGTGAGTAGCAAAATAGAAAGGAACGCTTTCTTTGTCTTCGTAGAGATTGAGCAACAAAGAGGCTTTTTCCATATTAAAGAACTCGCCTTTATAGTTCACCGTTTCTTTGGTGGACCAAAGTAGTTTCATCACATCAATAGATTCGGTCATTCTTTGAAAAGGTTTATCCCAAGGAATACCATATGCATCTAGGTTCATAGATTCACCGACTCCTAGTGCAAGTGCAACTCTCCCCTTAGAAAGATGGTCAACAGTGGCAAGTCGCTGAGCAAGAACTGCCGGGTGGTTTCGATGAGGATCAGAGGTTGCTCCTATGGTAATATTTTTTGTTTTTACGGCAATGGCTGCAGCGATTGTCCATGCTTCAAATGCTGGATGCGGTGATATAAATGACAAATGATCAGGAAGCCACAAACTATCGAATCCCAACTTGTCAGCCTTAACAGAAAAGTCAACTAATCCGTCTGCATCTGCACCAGGCATTGGAGGAACCAACCCAAATTTAATTTTGCTCATATCTTATAACTACCCATCCTCAGTATTCTTATTGTATCAAAATAGCCTAATTTATTCTAGAAAGCTTTTTAGAACTTCTTCCGCATCAGATTTTGCTAATTTTTCTAAAGCTTTTTTCTCTATCTGCCTAATTCTTTCCCTAGTTAAGTCAAATTTTTTTCCAATTTCATCAAGAGTATAGGTACTTTGCAGATCAATTCCAAATCTCATTTTGATAATTTCTTCTTCTCGAGGCGTAAGAGCTTTTAATGCGCCTCTTATATGGTTAGTTAAAGAGCTTTCAGCAACTATAGTATCAGGGACAGGTGAGCCTTCATCTGGAATAAAATCAAGCAAGGTAGCTTTTTCTCCATCAAAGACGGGAGTATCTAATTGCACAACTTCATTTGTTGATTCTAGTATTCTCTTAACACCATCTAGTGAAATTCCGACTTTTTCCGCGATTTCTAGAGGAGTTGGCTTCCTCCCAAGATCTTTCTGTAACGCATTACTTGCTTTAAAGACCTTACTGGCTTGTTCTAAAACATAAACGGGGACCCTAATAGTTCTTGTTTGATCTAAAAGTGCTCGTGAAATAGCTTGATGAATCCACCAAGAAGCATAAGTAGAAAATTTAAATCCTTTGGTATGGTCAAATCTTTCTACGGCTCTCATCAAACCCACATTTCCTTCCTGGATTAAATCCTGCAAAGCTAGACCTCTACCTATATATCTTTTTGCAATACTAACAACGAGTCTTAAATTTGCTTTAACAAATCTTTCCTTTAACGTATTAGCCAAATTAGTATAAGCACTGATGTATGCTTCTATTTCGGCAATTCTTTTTCTGCGGCCACCTTTTAATGCTAATAATTTTCTCTGTTGAGTTGGAGTAATTTTTGAAGATCGAACTCGGTCAAGTAGCTCCTGAAGATTCGCCGCATGTAATTCAGACTTCTTGATTTTTGAAGAAACTTCAACTTCTTGCTTTGACTTCAATAAAGGCTCTAAAGACATATCTTTGAAATACACATACAACAATCTATATTGCTCATCTGGAACCCAATCTTTTTTCTTATTTTGTGCTTTAATATTTTTTCTGAGAGTCGCTTTTTGATATTCTTCTAGTAGGGTTTTATCGTCTATATCACTGGCTGTAGGTTCTAAATCAGAACTATAGTTTTCATTCTCATCCGCACTCATAATATGATATCCTGTAAGCTTTAACGTATTTCAAGCGAACCAATTATACTACTTTTAGATAGATAAGTGAAGTGAAAGCTGGCCCGGAAGGGATCGAACCTCCATTGCTTGGACCAAAACCAAGAGTCCTGCCTTTAGACGACGGGCCAATTCGTAGATGATACAGAAAAATAAAACAAATTCAATCAATCAAAAAACGCCATCCTTCAATTGAATTTACTGTAAAAGCTTTTATATTCATGGATGATTCAAGGTACTTTTCCGCTTCTTCAGTATCAAATCCATCTTCTAATACGCTAAATATAGTCGACCCACTTCCAGATATAGAATAATTGTTAAGTTCTAACTCGTCCAAAATCTTAAAAATCTCTTTATATTCTTTGTGCCTTTCGATTAAAAGAGGAAGAAAATCATTTCTTAAATACACCGTTTTTTTATCAAAAGAAATCTTTTTCGTTTCTATACTTTTGTTGTAGTTTTTGATCTTAAGTTTTTCCTGATCCCATAAACTATAAAGACTTTTAGTTGATGATCCAAATCCGGGAAATATAAGAAGATATTTTGTTTTTGCAGGATTTTCTATAATCTCAACAATTTCTCCTTTGCCAGAAATTCTAGCCGTTTTTGAATAGAGAAAAAAAGGTACGTCGGATCCTAGTTCCTTTCCGATTGATAATAATCCTTTAAAATCATCTATGCCAAAGATTTTTGATAGTCCTAAAAGTGTAGCCGCAGCATTACTGCTACCACCTCCCATCCCTGATTCAAGAGGAATCTTTTTCTTGACAGTTATTTTTATTGCCTGACTAATTTGGAAATATTCATAAAAGGATTTTGCCGCTTTAATAATCAAATTATCGTCATAGGATATCGTCTTGTCAGGAAAATCTAAATCTATTAGCTTAGAACTATTCGTATTCTCGATTAATAGAGTATCTTGTAACCCAATTGGTTGAATCAATGAACTGATATCGTGATAACCATCAGCTCTTTTGCCTTTGATAATCAAATCTAGATTTATTTTTCCAGAGGACAGGATTTCGATTTTGCTCATTTTTAATTTAGCTGGCGCAATCTACCGTCATATATTTAGATTCTTTTATTAATTTTGGAGAGGGTTTTTTATGTTTCTTCTGGTACGCTATTTCTTCATCATCAACGAGATTATTCACACCTCTAATGTAACATTCGCAAAAAGCATTATATCCACTTTTAGTCATTCTGCTTGATTTGAACATTGTTTTGTCATTTTGACATTGTTTAATACCATAATTTATTTGATTCTCACTTGGCATACTGAATAAAACAGCCGTAAATAACAAGCTCGGGAACAGAATCACAAAAAAAATCCCATACAATCATTGTATCAAAAATTCAGGCTAGTTATTTAAGTATTTTATTAAACTAGTTGCCTGAATCGAAAATACGGAGATACCCTGTTCTAGTGGTCTCTCCTTGGATTATAATTGTTAATTTTATATATATTAAAAAATAATTAAAGAAAAGATAGCGTTTTGTGACACTTGACAACTTATTAATTATCATTTTTGTTTAACATGTGGGTCATTCAACCAGTAAGTCCGAAGTTCTTTTCGAATTAGCATGCAAAGTAATACCCGGGGGTGTTAACAGCCCTGTAAGATCATTCAAAGCTGTAGGGGGTAAGCCAGTATATATAAAAAAGGCAATTGGGCCCTATATGTTTGATGAAGATCAGAATAAATACATCGACTACATTGCCTCTTTTGGTCCATTAATTTTTGGCCATTCAAATCAAAAAATAATTGATAGTGCATTCGCCGCCATGAAAGATGGCACTACATTTGGAGCATGTCATAAAAATGAAGTAAAACTCGCTCAATTAATTTCTCAGACAATCCCATCAATGGAAATGTTAAGGTTAACTAACTCTGGTACTGAAGCCACTATGAGTTGTATTAGACTTGCAAGAGGCTTTACAAAAAGAGATAAGATAATCAAGTTCGAAGGCTGCTATCATGGTCATGCCGATTATCTCCTCGTAAAGGCAGGTTCTGGTTTGTCAACATTCGGATCCCCATCATCACCTGGCGTACCAGATGAGTTTGTGAAAAATACACTTGTGGCAAGATTTAACGATATTGGCAGCGTAGAAGAAATATTTAAGAAAAATGCAAATTCAGTAGCAGCAATAATTTTAGAACCGGTTCCAGCCAATATGGGTTTGGTCTTACCAGATGAGAAGTTTTTAAACAAGTTAATAGATCTAGCTCATTCAAATAAAACATTAGTCATTTTCGATGAAGTTGTTTCTGGCTATAGATTGTCTTTAGGTGGTGCTCAGAAAGTTTTTAATGTTAGACCTGATATGACTTGCATAGGAAAAATAATTGGAGGAGGTTTTCCGGTTGGAGCATTTGGGGGCAAGAAAGAAATAATGTCAATGTTATCGCCAACAGGTCCTGTATATCAAGCTGGAACATTATCTGGCAATCCTGTTGCTGTTGCGGGTGGAATAAGAACGATTGAACTATTAATAGAATCAAATCCTAAGATTTATATAGATTTAGAAAAAAAAGCAAGATATATAAAGGAGGGTTTTGAGAGTGAAAAAATTAATTTTATCAACATAAATCAATTTGGCTCTATGTTAACGTTTTTTTTCACCAAGAAAAAATCTATACGAAATTATTCTGACGTTTTATCCTGTGACACAAATTTATATGGGAAATTTTTTAGTTCGTTGTTATCTAGCGGGGTAATGCTTCCTCCCTCTCAATTCGAAACAATGTTTGTTTCAACAGCACATTCATATGAAGATTTAGATTATACTATTGCTAAGAGTATAGAGTCTGCCAAAAAGATAGGAAGTGAATAATTGGCAAAAAATACTAGCTGGCTTAGATTTATCATTATTAGCACCGAACTTGCATTTTGCATACTAGCTGGAATATTTATTGGTAACGAGGTGGATAAATACTTTAATACGGCCCCATTATTTACAATAATTGGTCTAATTGTAGGATCAATCTCTGGTTTCAGTTTAATGATTAAAATAGTAAAAAGCAAAGACAACTAAATGTTTACAAAATCGAACAAAATACTTTCGGCATTAGCAATGTTCCTCTCATTGGTATCCATCACCATATATAAAATTTACGATATTTATTTTTTCCAAGGTTTTCTCTATGGAATTATTCTCTCTTTTATTAATATCTTATCCATACAATTTATCTCTAACTTTTTTGTAAAAAATAACAAATCTAAAATTTTTACCTTTTTTTCTGTTCTATTAAAGATATTGATATTAATTGGAATAATCATATGTTTAATTAAGTTTTTGTCAGTAGATCTAATTGGATTTTTGACTGGTTTTAGTGTAGTTTTAATTGTGTTTATTCTACTAATTCAAGGTAAAACTTTATGACCGCGTTAGAACATGCTCAGTGGACCGAGCTGCTAGGTATTAATAAATTTGATCACATTGTTGGTTCAATAATAGTTGTGACTTTTTTGTTAATTGTATGTTTTCAAATCAAAAGACAACATTCTCAGTCCGACCCTCTTGTTCCACCATCAAAATTGTCACTCACCACTTTCTTCGAGTTTCTTACTTTGGATTTTCTTTTAAATCTATTAGTTAATATATTTGGAACAGAAAAACAGGCTAGAAGATTCTTTCCATTACTCGCTGGTTCTTTCTTTTTTATATTGTTCTCAAACTTACTGGGAATTTTTCCTGGTTTTTATCCTGCTACACAAAACTTGAATTCAACTCTTGCTTGCTCATCAGTTATTTTCGTAGCATATAATTATCTGGGATTTAAAGAACATGGAATAGGCTATTTAAAGAAATTTATGGGTCCGGTCATATACATGGCTCCATTAATGATTATCATAGAACTTGTAAGTCATTTGGTTAGACCCGCCTCACTATCATTGAGGCTCTTCTGGAATATGTTTGGTGATCATTTAGTCTTACAAATTTTTTCAAATCTAACACCATTTATAATTCCCGCAATTTTTATTGGCTTGGGAGTTTTTGTATCTTTTCTTCAAGCTTTCATCTTTACACTTTTATCAAGCATTTATATATCACTTGCAATAAGTCATGATCATTAAAACAAGGAGGAATAAAATGAAAAAATTTTCGGTTTTTACATTTTCTGTTTCGGTCTTAGTTCTACTTCTAACACCTGAGCTTTATGCTTCTGATCTTGGTGGAGAAGCCGTATCAGGTCTTGCTCTAGGTAGCGGAATTGGTATTGGAATTGCCGCTGCAGGAGGCGGGATAGGAATGGGACGAATGGTCGCTTCAGGACTTGATGCCGTTGGAAGAAATCCGGGGGCATCTGGTCAAATTTTAACATATATGATTATTGGTTTAGCTCTAATCGAATCTTTGGTTATTTATGCTCTAGCGATTACATTCTTATTGTTAAATAAAATATAAGAAGCACTTTATAGGAAGGTGAATATCAACTCTCACCTTCCTATTCATCATATGCGTCTGTGTAGAGGCACAGTTTTCCACGAGATTCCCTGTTTTTAATTTCCATCAAAGCTTCCTTGAATTTTCTTATAGGAAATAGCTTAGGCTTGGCGATTTTTATAAGGTTATTGCTATATAGATTATTTATTTTTTTCATACAATTGAGACTGAAATTGAGGTTGTTTTTTGCAAATGGGCCCCAAAAAATTCCAATTATCGAGCAGCCTTTGAGCAAAATTTTATTTAAAGACAAACTCGGAATTACACCCGAGGCAAATCCTACAACTAAAAGTTTTCCTTCCCACTTAATAAAGCTTAAGGAGTCACTAGTAGAATTCCCCCCAACGGTATCATAAACAATATCGAACTTAGCAAAAGAATGGTTGCGTAAAGATTCTTTAAGATTATCATTCTCGTTTAAAACCAAATTGTCTGCGCCATATTTTTTACATAATGATAGTTTTTCCTTGGTAGAAGCTACCGCAGTAACATTGCATCCATAGGCTTTTGAAATCTCTATAGCCGACAAACCAACTCCCCCTGCTGCACCTAGGATTAATATATTTTGGCCGGAATTAATACGAGCCCTTTCAACGAGTGCATGAAAGGAGGTTCCGTAATTTACGGTCATTGTAGCTGCCAAATCAAACGACATTTCTTTCGATTTTTTCTCCACAAATTTGCAATTAACTTTTACGTACTCTGAAAAACCTCCCCAGGATGTCAGGGCTACAACTTCATCTCCAATCTTTAAATCTTTTATTTTTTTTCCTACCTCCATCACCACCCCCGATACCTCCACGCCAGGAACAAATGGAATTGTCGGATTATCTTGATATTTTCCCTCCACGACTAAAATATCTGCGAAGCTTATACCGCAACAATGGACGGATATAATGATTTCCTCATCATCAATTTTAGGAAAATCAAATTGTTCAAAATTTAAGTTGTCTAGAGATCCGAATTTACTTAGCTGAACTGCATAATTTTTCATTTTCTTGATAAAATTGTTTTGGCCAATTTAATTCCTTTCTCTTTAGAGTTGATATTTCCTTCAAGCTGTTCGTCGAATATCTCTGAAAGAATATTCTTAAATTTTGGCCCAGGATTTAATCCCAATGATATTAAATCATCTCCTGTTATCAATGGCTTGGGTTTAATTGGTTCATTTTTTAATTCATCCATTTTTTGTAACGTATATTTATATAAGGACAAATCTCCATGGCTTCCTAAACAGTCAGCCTTGTGTAATGCTAGATGGTCTTCGAAATTTTCAATTGATATAAATTTCTTAAAAGTACTTTTTTTCATTTTGTCTACATTTCCAAACTTCATATGCTCTTTAACCAAAGACGTTATATTGGTGGTCCGTTTCTTAGAGAACTTGAGTCTATTGCAAATTTCTTTAGTAAGCCTAGCTCCAACATATTCGTGTCTGTTAAATCTGATCCTATCAGTTTTAGTATACGTAGATGGCTTTCCTATATCATGAAATAATGCTCCATAAGCGACCTCCAGATTAGTTCTCTTCGGATCCTCCAGCATGTCCAGAACCAGGCATGTATGAAAAAATACGTCGCCTTCAGGATGAAATTCTGGTGGTTGTTCCACATTTTTTAGAGATTCAATTTCAGGAATCAAGTGCTTAAATAGTCCAAACTCGCTTAGAGTAGTTATTCCCTGTCCAGGATTTTTACCAGTGATTATTTTTGCAATTTCGTCTCTAATTCTTTCTGTACTAACACGTAAAATGTTTGAAGCGACCTTATGTAATGCTTTTTTAGTTTTATCTTCAATTTTAAAATTCAATTTATTTGAAAATCTAATCGCTCGCAAAATTCTCAAATAGTCTTCGGAGAATCTTTCTTCAGGAATTCCGATTGTTCGAATTTTTTTATTTTTAATATCTTTCATTCCTTGACAATAATCGAAAATCTCTCCTGTATCAGGATCTAGCATGAGACCATTGATAGTAAAATCTCTTCTTCTTATATCCTCCCGTTGATTTTTTGTATAAGTTATCTCTTCAGGATGCCTACCATCAACATATTTCATATCTTTCCTAAATGTAGCAACTTCTAACGAGCAATTGTCAACTATGACTAGCATTACACCAAAACTTTGCCCTACAGGTTTTGTGTGCTTAAAAATTTTTTGAATCTCATCTGGTGTTGCACATGTCGAGATATCGAATTCTTCAGGAGATTCCCCTAAACAAAGATCTCTAACAGCTCCGCCGACTATAAAAGCACTGTGGTTGTTCTTTTTTAACTTATTAACAATCTTTTTAGCAGCTTGGAATTTTTCGTTATTTTTGATTGAATCAGTTAATTGAATCATTTTGTCATATTGTTTCTAATAAACACTAATGTATATTATAGACAAAATCTAATTTAAATAAATCACATGATAAGTATTCAAGAAGTAAAGAAATCTTTTCAAAATAATGGGTCAAAATTAATATATCAATTTTTAGATGGATTGAACTGGAAACAGCTAACCTATAAAGATATCAACTCAAATATCGACTATGTACTTTCTTATCTCATTGCTAATAAAATAACAAACAAGAGAGTTCTAAGTTTATCAATGAATTGCCTAGATTCATTTATTCTTGAATCTTCTCTTTCATCTTTAGGTTGCGATATAAGTTTCTTTGACGAGAGACTAAGTCAGACTTTGGATATCAAAAGGAGTTTTGATATCATCATCATTGACGATATAGAAAAACTATCGAGCAATCCTATGGTTAAAAGATTACTTGATGAAGAAAACGAAATAATATCAATCAAACATTTTAAAAATATTACAGATTATAAGCAAAAAGTTAAATCAATAAAAAATATACACAAGATGGGTTTATTATCAAAAAGGAGGCTCGATGATAATCCAGAAGATTATTTGAAGAATATTAGAAAAAAAAATTTTGTGGAATTTATAAATCACGAAAATTGTATTGAAGTTAACATCGAGGATTTCTTTGCAATCATTGGTGAATACGAAAACATTTTTGATAGTATCAATGAAAAAGAGTTTTCTTCCTCTTTGTATTTAAAACCAGATTTATTTTCGAAATCTATTAATCATCTATTTCTTTTATCATCCAACAAATTTACCAATAACAATTCTTTAATCTCGTTTCTTAATAATGCAAATGAAATCATGCCAAAGAACTTAGTAATCGATTCTGAAAGCATCGACAACTTAGTAAAAATTAGCAAGGACAGCGGCGTCAAATTAATAGACTTATTGGGATCTAGGGTAAAAAGGATAATTACATATAATTATGCCAATGGTAACAATATCGGAATAATTAAAAGCAATGGAATAGAAATTTTTAATTCGCCTCTATAATTAGATTTTTGCAATCTGTTTTGCCATCGGGAAAATACTACTTATTACATTTGCTATAGCAACGGCTATATCCATGTGCTCTTTTTGCGTTCCATGACCACTTCTAAGTTCAATATAATGAACCCAGCTTCTCAATGTTCCATTCATATACATTCTGCTAACGGTATTACCTTCTGGCAATACGGATCTAGCTTGTTCTTTAGCGATACCATTCTCAATAGCCCAACTATAGGTCTCTTTCGCAATTTCAATCAATTTTAATTGTCTTTCGTTCCACTCTTTTATTAGAGATGCATCATCGGTTTCAATAGAATTTTGTCTATTTTCCTTATCTTGGAGTCTAGCTTGTCTTGTCACAAATGATAAGTTTGTAGTTGGATCGGCATATCTTTGACTGAATTCCTGAAAACTAAACGATCTATGCCTAAGAATTTGTCTTGCGATATCTCTTGTTGTTTCAATTTCAATACATGCGCTTACCATTTCTAAGGGTGACCAATGCTTATTGGTAATTAGATAAGTAATTAATCTCTCACTTGTTTCAGTGTTAATCTGGTTTGATGGATTAGAAACTCTTGCACAGAAAGCAATCAATTCCTGGACATTGGAGATTCCTTCATCTTGAAATTCGTCGGTTGGTTTCGAGTAACTTACTAATCTTATCTTCATTTTCTAAATAATTTTGTTGTTTAGAGATTCTAGCATTATATCTAAAAAATTATCTAAAGAATAATTAATAAAATTTAGATTCATCATATTAGAATCCATATTCTCGTATTTCTCGCCTGATTGATCAACAATATATATTTCTTTGTTTCTTTTGCGAACTATTTCAATAAAAGAGTACGTCATAGGGGAGATTTGATCAGCCACCAATATAGTCAAATTGTCACACTTATTTAGTAGCATCCAAGAATCTCTCAAGTCCCATTGGGCAATATCTTGCCCCTTGAAAGGCATACTTGGTTTTAATATATTACTTCTGCACGAAATACACGTAATATCATCTTGGTTTTTAACAACTGACTCCATGCTTTTGTCCATTCCACAAGTTGAACAATACACCCAGTTGATATTACCCTCTAGGTCAATAACATTTTGTGAATTATTTAATGTTAGTATTCCGTCTATATTGAGATTAATTATTCCAACTACATTTGGAGATTTCTTAATTTCCAAAATCCTCTGATACCTACTAGAAACTGTAAATGGATATTCATCTTTCAGAATATGAATAATGTTATCAAAATATTCATTTCTAATTTTTTCATTAGTTCTAAAATCCTTGATTGAGGGTCGTTTTTCATAACTAAATAGCACTTCGAATTTACCTTCTTCGTAAAAATTCTTCTCTATAATGAGAGCAATTTGATTGAATTGAGAGAAGTCTTCAATTAGAATATTTTTGTCCATTTGTTCTAATATTATCATGAGTGTAGATATTATAAAATTTGAACTTCTAAATAAGAATGTATTATCAATCTTGTGGAGTGATTCTCATCTAAGCTACATTTTAACAAAAGATTTAAGAAATTCATGCCCTTGTGCTACTTGTAGGACAGCGAAAAAGGGGTTTAAAAAATCCTTGCCTATTCTCCCATCCGAGAGCTACAATATCATTAATTCAGAAAGAGTAGGGAAATATGCCCTCCAATTCAAATGGGAGGATGGTCATCGGACCGGAATCTTTTCTTATGTATTACTTAAAAAATTGTGCACTTGCATCGAATGTCAAAATTAAATTCCTCTAATATCGCCCCATATAATTTTATGTAACTGAGGGAGGACTCTGACTTTCAAGTTATCTTCTAAAATTAAATCCGCTAGAAAAGATATATTGGCACCATAAACCGGCTGAAAAATAATTTTCGCTCTAAAATTTTTATCAGTAATTATTTTTCTTGCATATTCATAATCGTTTTTATCGCTAATTACAAATTTGATCTGATCTTTTTCTTGTAATGACTCAAGAATAGAAAAATTCGTTTTCTTTTCCATTTTAGATGCGGGACATTTACAATCCATACTGATTAAAACATTTAAATCATGGAATATATGACTAGGTTTTATGTGGCCTGCCGTTTCTAGTAATATTTTGAATTTTCTTTGGATTAAAGCATCAACTAAGACGATTAATGTATCCTGCTGGAGGAGAGGCTCTCCTCCAGTTATACAAATATTTTTACAATTTAATGATTCAATTTTTTGAATTAAATCACCCACTTTTAAATCTTTATAATCTTCTCCCTCAACTGCGTACATTGAATCGCACCAAGTACATCTTAAATCACAACCGAAAAGCCTAAGGAAAATTGTTGGGACTCCTATCTGAATCCCCTCTCCTTGAATAGAGAAAAAAATTTCATTAACTCTTAATTTCATAATTTTTTGTTTTTGGTAGTTTCATCAATTTTTCAGATACAGCTCTTAGGACCAGTGGATCGGGAAGTTTTGCTTCTTCAAAGGCCTTTGATCTTAGAATATTTGCATGATCTTTAGAAGATGGGGGATATCTACCATCATAACTTGTGTGTGTATATGCAAGCGACGACCAACATGGCTCCCCTAAACTTTTTGCTAATTTTACAATTTCAGATTTTCTTAAATTTATGACTGGTGTTAAAACGTCAATTTTTTTTTCCAAAGATAATGAAATTGTTTTTTCCACACTATCTATAAAATCTTGCCTACAATCTGGATAACCACCAAAATCTTCCTGGCAAACTCCTAGTATCACAGTTGAAATGCTTTTCGAATAAGCTTTGTTTGCCGCAATTGACAAGAAAAGCAGATTTCTTGCGGGTACGAATGTTTTTTGTATTCCAGTGGCAAAATCTTCGATGTTATCATGCAACTCCAGTCTTTCATTATGATTTGTTAGTGGAGATTTTCCATCAAATATACCTCCGATATCAATTACCTCATAATCTTTAACCCCAGCAAGTTGCACTATCTTGATAGCCGAATCAATTTCTATTTTGTGAAGTTGATTATAATTAAATGTTATGGCTGAACAAGAATAGCCCCGGCTCATAGCCCAAAAAAGACAGGTGGTAGAATCTTGCCCACCACTTAAAATAATTAATGCTTTTTTCATAGATTTCTCAATTATTATTATATAATGGATAAGATTAGAAAAGTAGAAGTTTCTGATCTGGATACAATTTGCAATTTAGAACAAATATTCTTCTTGGATTATTGGAGTAAAAACCAGATTTTAAATCAAATCTCGTGTGAAAAGAATATTAATTTTTGCATTGAAAGCGATTCCAAGATAGTTGCTTACATATTTGCACGATATTACTTAGATTTTACTGAAATATTGAAAATCGGCGTTTCTAGAGGATTTAGAAAAGTCGGACTAGCATCAATTCTTATGAAAGAAATAGAATTATTATGTTTAAATATGAAAATTAAAAAAATTTTATTAGAAGTAAGAGAAGCAAATATTGCTGCAGTAAGTCTTTATAAAAAATTGAATTATAAAATTGATGGGATAAGAAAGAATTACTACAAGAAATATAATGATGATGGAATTTTAATGAGTAAAAAATTAATTTGACCCTTTGAATCTGCCATAAACTTCTACTAGCGAAGAAGTCATCTCGCCAATCGTACAATACTCACTAACCGCTTCAACAATATAAGGCATTATGTTCTTGTCTTGCCTAGCAGCATTCTCGAGATTTTTAAGACAAATCTGAATATTTTTAGAGTTTCTTCTTTCTTTTAATTTATTTAATTTTTTTATCTGATTAGACTCTAAATTAGAATCAATTTCTTGAATTGGAGGTACCTTTTCATTTGTTACTACAAAATCATTTACTCCCACAACTATTCTTTCTTTTTTTTCTAATTCAATTTGAAAATTAAAAGATGAATCTTCAATCTCTCCCTGAATATAATTTTCTTCAATGCATTTAATCATTCCACCTTTGCCTTTGATGATTTCTAAATATTCATATACTTTCTTTTCTATTTCATCCGTTAGGTGCTCAATCAAATAAGAACCAGCCAGGGGATCAATCGAATCGGCAACTTCTGACTCATATGCCAAGATTTGTTGTGTTCTTAGTGCTATTATCGCAGAATCTTCAGTAGGTAAGCCTAGTGCTTCATCAAAGGAGTTGGTATGCAAAGATTGAGTGCCTCCCAAAACAGCCGTCATAGCTTGCATTGCCGTTCTAACAATATTATTTAATGGTTGTTGAGCTGTAAGAGTTACCCCACCAGTTTGAGAATGGACTCTAAATTTACATGCATCATCATCTGTTATATTGAAATTGTTTTTTAATATATTTGACCATATTCTTCTTGCTGATCGATATTTTGAAATTTCTTCAAAAAAATTGTTGTGAACAGCAAAAAAGAAAGAAACTCTCTTACAAATTTGTGTGATATCTAGATCTCTTGATTGAGCAATCTCAAGATACTCTATCGCATCCGCAATCATAAAAGCCAATTCTTGAACAGCTGTGGAACCAGCCTCCCTAATATGATAACCACTTACACTAATTGGATTCCACTTTGGAACATGATCTTTGCAATACCCCATAATATCAACGGTAATTTTTACAGAGGGTTTTGGTGGAAACACGTACGTCCCTCTCGCGATAAATTCTTTAAGCAAATCATTTTGAACAGTTCCGGTTATTTTATCCATGGGCACACCTTGTTTTTTAGCTGTAATTATATACATGGCTAATAACATTGAAGCCGTTGCATTGATAGTCATGGATGTCGAAACTTTATCCAAAGGAACCCCTTCAAGAAGTGTTTCCATATCTTGTAATGAATCTATTGCGACTCCAACTTTGCCAACCTCACCTTTGCTAATTGCCGCATCTGAATCATATCCCATTTGTGTAGGTAAATCGAAAGCAACGCTTAAACCTGTTTGACCTTCATCAAGCAAATATTTAAATCTTTTGTTGGTTTCCTCAGCCGATCCAAATCCTGCATATTGTCTCATGGTCCACAACCTACCTCTATACATTGTTGGCTGGATACCTCTAGTAAAAGGAAATTCACCCGGGAGAGAATTTTTACTGTCTAGATTTTTCGAGTGGTTATTTTGAGTATAGAATCTATCAATCTTAATACCCGAAGTCGTAGAAAAATTTTTTTTTCTTTCTTTTATTTTATTTTTATATTTTTTTTCCCAATCACTCTTATTCACTATTAAAACACCCTAGTCGAGTTCTGTTTTGCCAAATTAATCAGTGATTCTTTAAATTGGCTGTCCTTTAAAACTTCTATAGCTGATATTGCTTCTAAGGAATAATTATTAGCTATTCTAATGGTTTCTTCAATTGCTTTAGTTCTACCTACGAAACTGTACAGAAAATCTAAATTCTTTTTATTGAATTTTTTTTGAACAAGAATTTTTCTTGCTTGTTTAGATTCAATACGAGAGCCCTTATTCAGAGATATAAGAAGAGGCAATGTTACCTTGCCTTGTTTTATATCTCCCCCCGAATTTTTTCCCATTTTTTTTGAGTTGCTTACGATATCCAAGACATCATCAATTAATTGATAAGAAATTCCCATATTGTGTCCATAATTTTTTAATGATTGAACCACCGATCTGCTTCCTTTGGCAAGCAAGGCTCCCATTTCAGATGAAGAAGCGATTAGAGAAGCGGTCTTGAGACCAATCATTTGAAAATATATTCTTTCATTAAAATCTATTTTTCTTTTTGATATCATAATATCAAGAATTTGACCGTTGGCCAGTTCTAAAGCTGCGGTAGTTACCGAGTTCATGATGTCTTTATTGCTGCATTGGTTAATTAAAAAAAGAGACTTGGCTAAAAGATAATCTCCAGCCAAAACGGATGCATGATCTCCCCATATTGTATTAGCAGACTTCAGACCTCTTCTTAATTTTGCTTGATCAACAATGTCATCATGAATTAAGGATGCATTATGGAGCAACTCGACAGAAGCCGATGCCGCAATTAGATTCTTATCAATCCTTTTATTGATTGATAAGGCGGAGAGCAAAACTATAGAAGGTCGAAATCTTTTGCCGGGTTTTATGATTAAATGCTTTACAATATCTTCAGAAAGTTCTATTTGACTTGTGATTTGTTTTGTTAAAAGTTTTTCTACTGAAGCAAGATGCTTTTTGATAGGCTGTAGAATTGAATCAAAATCCATTTTTGTAAGTTATCAGAAAAAATTCATAAGTCAAAATACCATAAAAAATTTAATATGGATATTCAGAGAAATCGTTGAAATTTTACGTATTGACGAAGTAAAACAAAAATTTGATACTAGAATCTAGGTTTTAGAAAAAAAGAATATGCAATCTAAATGTGAAATTGTTTGCAATTAATGAATATACATGACTATATTTTCTTAATTATCGTTTCATTGTTTTCAATTGGTGGCTTCGTTTTTGGGCTAGTGAAAACATTTTCTAATCTTTTTTGTTTTTTTGTTCCATTTATAATTTCATATTTGGGCTCTGATTTCATACAGGGGGAATTAATAAGAAGGTTTGATTTTTATTCTGGTTTCGGATCTAAATTTCTAGCAACCCTACTGGTATTCATAATCCTTTATCTCTCATTAAGAATCTTCTTTTTTCTAATTGAATCAATTCTAACATCTCTAAATTTGGGATTGTTGAACAGACTATTAGGATTGTTTTTTGGATTAATAGCTGGAAGTCTTTTGGGTTATTTATTTCTAGTAATAGCTTCTAAAATATCAACGCAACAGCCTCTTATATATTTAAAAATTCAGAGTTATTTAGCTGTTTTTTTAAATATATAAGTGTATGATTTCAAAATGATGAAGAAATTAACCGCTTATCAATATCTATTAAAAGATAAATTATCTGGAGACAAAAATAGAGAACTTATTGCGCTTCTAAAAGACATAAAACTCGCTGCAAGACTAGTTAGTAAGGAATTGAGAAATGCAGGGCTAAATAAAATTTTAGGTGAGTATAAAAAATTAACAAATATACATGGAGAAAAAGTTAAAAAATTAGATATTGTTGCAAACAATTTGTTTATAAATTCTCTTGAAAACGGTGGTAATTGTGCTGGAGTCGTATCAGAGGAACTAGAAAAAATCGTAATTTTCAATAATGAAGTTTCAAAAAATTCGAAATATCTTGTTTTAATGGATCCTTTAGACGGATCATCGAATATAGATGTCAATGTGCCCGTTGGTACAATTTTCTCAATTTTTAAAAAATCTTCAATAAAAAAAAGTACCAATATAAAAGACTTTATTCAAAAAGGAAACAGACAAGTTGCGGCAGGTTATATAATGTATGGTTCTTCAACAATATATGTTTTAACAGTTGGGAAAGGTGTTGATGCTTTTACTTTGGACCCAGTTGTTCAGGAATTTTATTTGTCACATAAAAATATCAAGATTCCAAAAAGCGGAAGAAGCTATTCGGTTAACCAAGGAAATTTCTATGAATTCCCAATAGCTCTCCAAGAGTATATCAGATGGTGCGAACAAGAAGATGCAAAGAGTGGTAGACCTTATTCTCTAAGATATGTTGGATCAATGGTTGCCGATATTCACAGAAGCATCCTAAAGGGTGGTTTGTTTATCTATTCAAAATCAAAGAGAGCGGCTAGCGGCAAATTGAGATTAATGTATGAGTGTAATCCTATGGCATTTATAGTTGAGCAAGCAGGTGGTTTGGCGATTGATGGAGATAAAAGAATTTTAGACATAGCGCCCAAATCAATCCACCAGAAATCTCCTATTTTTATAGGTTCTTCTGAAATGGTTAAACTTATTTCTAAATTTATTAAAAGCAAACAATTTGATTAGGCAAGTTTGATATTTTTATTTAAATATATGTCTTGGACCGCGTTTAGTATCTCGATACCCTCTTTCATGGTTTTCTGAAAAGATTTTCTGCCTGTAATCAATCCCATACCACCTGCTCTTTTATTTATGATGGCTGTCTTAATTGCTTGTGCAAAATCATTTTCTCCTGATGCTCCACCAGAATTAATTAAACCCGATCTTCCAAGAAAGCAATTAACAACTTGATACCTATTTAAATCGATTGGATGGTCAGATGTAAGTTCCGAATAAACCCGTTTATCGGTTTTTCCAAAATTAATATCTACAAAACCATTATTATTTTCTGCTAATTTTTGCTTAATTATGTCCGCTCCGATTGTGGCAGCAAGATGGTTTGCTTGACCAGTTAAGTCTGCGGAAAGGTGATAATCTTTAGAATCTTTTTTAAAAGATGGATTTCTTAAATATGCCCAGAGTATGGTTACGAGACCCAACGAGTGAGCATGTTCAAACAACTGAGATACTTCTTGAATCTGTCTCTTGCTCTCCGGAGAACCAAAGTATACTGTAGCACCAACAGCAACTGCACCCATGTTAAATGCTTGGTCGACTGAGGCAAACGGAATTTGATCATATTCGTTGGGATATGAGAGGAATTCGTTATGATTTAATTTTACAATGAATGGTATTTTATGTGCATATTTTCTAGAAACCGAGCCCAACGCTCCCAATGTTGAAGCAATAGCGCTACAACCACCCTCAATAGCGAGTTTTATCAAATTTTCTGGATCAAAATATATTGGATTAGGAGCAAACGATGCACCAGCGGAATGTTCGACCCCCTGATCAACTGGAAGAATCGATAAGTACCCGGTTCCACGCAATCTACCGTGATTAAAAATTGTCTGAAAATTTCTTAAAACGGTATTAGATCTGTCCGATTCTTTTACAACTCTATCGATGTAATCAGGTCCGGGTGTTATTAGATCCTTAGAATCTATGGTTTTGCATTCGTGATCTAATAAATAAGAAGCTTCATCATGAAGCAAATCTTCAATCCATGATACATCTGTACGAGATCGAGATAATGTTACAATATCTTTTTTAGCAAGAGTTGTTTTATTTTTGGATCCTGGTTTCCTGCCTGGTCTCAAATTTTTTAAACTGTTCGGATTTATTGCCATTTTTTATCTCCCTATTCTCTAGATACCATAATACATAATCGGTAAATATCAAGTAAAATTTATTTGAAATCCCTAAATTGCTGAAATTTAGCCATATGCTTGAAGTATAAAATATTAATCCAGAATTTCTATTCCTGGAAGTTTAGTTCCGCCAATATATTCAAGCAGTGCACCACCACCGGTAGACATGTGAGATATTTCTGACTCTAATACTTCAGCTTTTCTAATAGCAGCTATCGTTTCGCCACCACCCACTACTGAAGTAGCACCTCTTAGCGTAGCCAAAGCAATCGCTCTAGCTACATGAATTGTCCCCGAAGAGAATGTGTCCGATTCAAAAACTCCCATTGGGCCATTCCAAAAAATATATCCGGGTCCTTTTATGATTGAAGTAAACAATTCTATAGTTTTTGGTCCGATGTCCAACGCTTTATGTCCATCAGGTATGTCGGAATTGACTATCAGACACGAATCAGTATGTTTAGATGATTCGGAGACTAAGTGATCAATGGGGAGAACAATCTTTTCCTTATATTTTTTATATGTTTTTTTAGCCCACTCAAGCATTTCGTTCTCACAAATCGAGTCGCCAATCTTTCCTCCATTCGCCTTAATAAAGGTGTATCCGGCACCACTAGCTATTATAATTTTGTCTGCAATCTCAAGCAAATTTCCCAAGGCGGTCATTTTATCATGAATTTTGGATCCACCAATGATTACAATGAATGGGTGTTCAGGTTCTTTCAACATTTTAGAAATGAATTTAAGTTCTTTGTCCACGAGAAAACCTGCCAATTTTGTGTCAAAATCTAGAGCCATTCCATATGTTGACGAATGAGTTCTATGAGATGTGCTAAATGCTTCGTTGACATATATATCAGCCAATTCAGCTAAACGTCTAGAAAAATTAGCATCGTTATCAGTTTCTTCTTTATAGAATCTTAGATTTTCTAACATAACAACAGATTTATTTGGGAAAAGATCAATTTTCTCAGCAAGTTTATCTTCTATAAAGTCTCTGCAAAAAATTACTTTTCTATCAAGCAACTGAGACAATCTGTTAGCTACAATTTCCAGAGATAATTCATTAACACGTCGGCCTTTAGGTCTACCCAAATGAGATCCAAGTATGATTTTTGCTCCACAATCAAGCAAGTAATCGATAGTGGATATTGCTCGTCTTATTCTATAGTCCTCTCTGATAGAATTCGTTTTGTTGTCTATTGGGACATTAAAATCAACTCTAACGAAAACTTTCTTTCCTTCAAAAAAAGACTTAGAAATATCTGATATGACTTTTTTTTCATTCACAGTAACTTTCCGATTTTAGTTACCAGATCTAAGACTCGCGATGAATATCCATATTCGTTATCATACCAGGCAATTAGTTTGATAAAATCACCGCCTATGACACTTGTGCCAAAAGGATCGAAAACAGCAGAATGTTTATTTTTTAATAAATCAATCGAAACAACACCATCAGGAGCTATATCAAGGTAATCTTTTAGCAAATTTTTTGATGCACTTTCAAATGCACTATTAATATCTTTAATAGATACTTTATCTCGTAATTTGGCAACGAAATCTAGCATGGAAACATTTGGGGTCGGAACTCTAATTGAAATTGCTGATAAATTTCCTTTTAATTCAGGAAAAATTTCTTCAATAGCTTTTGTCGCACCAGTTGTGGTCGGTATCATGGATAACGCTCCAGCCCTTGTTCGTCTTATATCTTTATGCGGAGAATCAATAATTCGCTGATCGTTAGTGTAGGAATGAATTGTTGTCATATGCCCACTAGAAAGACCAAAATTCTCCATGAGAACTTTTACAACGATTGCAAGACAATTTGTTGTGCAGGAGGCATTTGAGATAACATCGTGTTGCTTAGGGTCATACAATTCATCGTTTACACCCATAACAGTCGTAAAATCAATTTTTCCGCTTGGTGGTGCAGTAATAATAACTTTCTTTACGCTTCCTCGTAGATGAGAAGAAGCCTGTTCTTGTGAAGTAAAGATACCAGTAGATTCAACAACTATCTGACATTTACAAGAAGGCCAATCAATGTTTTTGGGAGATTTCTCTGAAAAAAATCTTATCTTCTTCCCATTAACAACTATTTCGTTGTCACTATTTCTCACATCCTGCTCTAGAACTCCAAATACAGAGTCATATTTCAAAAGATGAGCACATGTTTTTACATCAGCAATGTCGTTTAGCGCTACAACATCTACGTCTTTAGAAGATAAAGAAATTCTTAAAAGTTGTCTTCCTATTCTACCAAACCCATTTATACCTACTTTAATGGACATATCTATCTCCTTGTTGGGATTGATTTTCTTAATATTACACTCTAGGGGTTGGATTTCAAACAATTGAATTTATAAAAATTGCATGATAATGTCACAATCATGGACAAAGTCAATGTTGGAGTAATCGGTTCAACAGGATATACAGGAATAGAACTTATAAAAATCCTAAACAAGCATCCAAAAACTGAAATAGTTTTCCTTGGAGCTAAATCGCAATATGGGAAAAATTTAAGTAGTATTGTCCCGAGTTTGTTATCCAAAAAAGACATCAAAATAAAACAAAATTCAGAAATTTATAAAATAAAAAAAATTGATGTTATTTTTTCATGTCTTCCTCATGGTGAACTTGACATCATCTTGAAAAGAATAAAAAAATTAAAAGCTAAAATAATTGATTTAAGTGCCGATTTTAGATTACCAAAAAAATACAATGATATTTGGTATGGAAGAAGAAAGAACGAAAATGAATATAATAATTTTCAATATTTATTACCCGAATTAAATGGTAATGAATTTAATAGAAAAAAAAATATTTCTAACCCAGGATGCTATGCAACTTCAGTTTTGTTGGGACTTGCTCCAATCCTTCCGATTTTGCAAAATAATGAATCTATCATTGTCGACAGTAAATCTGGAATTTCGGGAGCCGGTAAAAGTAGAAAGCTAGAACATATTTTTTCTGAGGCCAATGAAAATTTATCAATTTACAATCCAGGCGTACATAGGCATATACCTGAGATTGAAAATATGCTCTATAAAACTTCCAAGAAGAAAATCAAGATACTAATGGTTCCCCATTTGCTTCCGGTGACAAGAGGTATAATGTCAAATATATATATAAGGGTAGAAAAACCTCTAAGCAAAGCAAAAATTATTAAATTATTTGATAATTTTTATGCGAAATCTCATTTCGTTAAAATTCTTAAGGATTCTTTGCCATCCCTAAGAGATGTACAATTCACAAATTTTTGTAGTATTGGGATACATATCTTTAATGATAAAAAGACCATATTGATATCCTCAGTTATAGATAATTTAGTTAAAGGTGCGTCCGGACAAGCAATGCAGAATATGAATATAATGTTTGGCTTTGATGAAAGGCTAGGACTTTAATTTTTTCATTTCTTCTTTAAGCTTTTTAATTTCCTCATTGAGTCTTAGGAGATCTTCGCCACTTGGATCAGGTAATTTATTATGAGAAAGATCCGGACCGTTAGGTGAAATATTTTTCTCAACAACTCTTCCTGGAATCCCAACAACAGTTGAATTATTTGGAATATCATCAATCACAACCGAATTCGCTCCAATTTTTGAATTATCTCCAATTTTAAGGGGCCCCAAAACTTTGCTGCCCGCTCCGATGATGACATTATTACCAATAGTAGGATGTCTTTTTCCTTTTTGGGTACTAACACCCCCCAATGTCACACCTTGATAAATTGTTACATCATTTCCAATCTCTGTTGTTTCGCCAATAACAACACCCATACCGTGATCGATAAAAAATCCCCCTTTTATCTCAGCGCCTGGGTGAATTTCAACTCCTGTTAGTGTTCTTAAAATATTAGAAATAATTCTAGCAATCAATTTGAGTCCCATCTTCCAAAGGACATTCGAGAATCTATGCCAAAAAATTGCGTGAAAACCTGGGTAACTTATAAGAACTTCGATAATATTTCTTGCAGCCGGGTCTCTCTCAAGAGCTGCAGAAGTATCTAGCTTAATATCCCTGAAAAAACCCATTTGAGTAAATCATATACCAAAAAAATAAATGGACAAGATTGATATCAGCTATCAAATACTTTCAAATAATCATATTGAGTAGATCTCTCAACTGGTCTTCTATTGATTTCGAAAGTTAATCTTCTAAATTCTTCAGGTGCAAAATATTGGCCATGCTTGCCCCCTGCAGCTGTTGTAATTTTTTCCTCCATAAGGGTACCGCCAAAATCATTGGCCCCAGCAGTTAGACAATACTGAGCAAACTCGGGACCTTGTTTGACCCAAGATACTTGAATATTATTAATCCATCCCCTAAAAAAGAGTCTTGAGACGGCATACATTTTAAGTTGATCTAAATCGGTTGGACCTTCCCTGGCAATTCCATTTTTAAAGATTCTTGTGTCCCACGGAATAAATCTTAAAGGTACAAATTCGGTGATACCGCCAGTTTCTTTCTGAATATCTCTAATTATATTGAAATGTTTTGCCCAGTGGAAAGGTTTGTCGACATGTCCATACATAATTGTCGAGGTAGTCTGCATACCCGCTTTATGAATTTCTTTAATAGTATGAATCCATTGGTCGGTAGTAATTTTTCCTGGAGCTATTATTTTTCTAACATCTTCACTTAATATCTCAGCTGCAGTCCCCGGAAAAGTACCGTGTCCAACCTCCTTTAATCTTTTAACAAATTCTCCAATTGGTATTCCAAGGGTATCCGCCCCATAATAGACCTCAAAAGGAGAAAAACAGTGCGTATGCATTTCTGGAACGGCCTCTTTCACGACCTTAATAATTTCAATGTAATAATTTCCATCGATATCAGAATGCATCCCCCCCTGCATACATACCTCAGTTGCTCCATTATCTTTAGCTTCAAAAACTTTCTCTTTAATTTCGTCCATTGTAAGAAAAAAAGCTCTTGAATCACCTTCCGGTGCCATAAAATTACAGAATCCACAATATGTATTGCAAATATTCGTAAAGTTAATATTTCGATTTACAACGTAAGTTACATCATCTCCAACATCTTCTTTGCGAATTTGGTCGGCCAGAAGGATTAATGATGAAAGATCGGTATTATTGTCAATTAGAAAAAGTTTTTCGGCTTCATTCTGATTGATTTCCTGATTGTTCAGCGGCTTACTAATAATCTTCACTATCTCTTCATTTGATTTAGATAAGATATAGTCCAGGCCCTTTGCCCGATTATTTTCTATTTCATCAATAATTTTTTTTAAATCTTCTTCCATAATATAAACCTAATTTTCTCTTACATATCCTGTATCATCAATAAAATCAATTGCCTTATTATAGATATTATCATTTAAGAACTTTTTATTCAGGAAATTAGGATATACAGGCAATCTTTCTCTTAAATGAAAACCAAATTCAGAGATATTCTTTTGCATTATATCTATTTGAGGCCATGGGCTTTCTGGATTGACGTAATCTATTGTTAGTGGAGATACACCGCCCAAATCGTTGACTCCCGCAAAAACGTGAAGCATGTATGTCGTCGAATTTAAATTGGGTGGTACTTGAATATTCATTTTTTGACCCATAACAATTTTTGATATCGCAACCGATTTAAGCATATCAAGATCAGTCGGTACAGGATGTCCTTCCATTTTGATGCCGGGTTTGGGACTAAAGTTCTGAATAATGATTTCTTGTATGTGCCCATATTTATCATTGATTCTTTTTAGCTCAAAAATGGAATCAATTCTTTCTTCCCAATTCTCTCCTATGCCTATTAATATTCCAGAAGTCCAAGGTATATTTAATTCTCCAGCATCTGATATAGTTTTAATCCTAGCTTTTGGATATTTATCTGGACACTTATGGTGTGCTTCACCGGGTTTCATTAGTCTTTCACTTACATTCTCAAGCATTAATCCCATACTTGGATTAGAGTTTTTAAATCTTTCTAATTCATCAAAATTGGCAATTCCGAGGTTCGAATGTGGAAAAATTCCTTCCTCTAGACAAGATTCACTCATTGCTATCATGTAATCAGCAGTAGAATTGTATCCCATGGCGTTGAGCTTCTTTCGATAAACATCATATTTAATTTCTGGTCTATCCCCAGATACAAACAACAATTCTGTACACCCCAACTCAATAGCTTTTTTTGCCGAATCCAAAACTCTTTCTGGTTCAAACAACAAATCTCCTTCGTCAGGTTCAATTTTAAAAGTACAATACGAGCATTGGTCTCTACATAGTTGCGTTAATGGAATAAAAATGTTCTTTGAGAAAGTAATTAAATCTCCTTTATATTTTTTCCTTATGTAATTTGAGACCGCCATTAAATATGAGACCTCGGAAATTGAAACCTTAGTCAACAATAAAGCTTCATCTTTGAGAATTTGTTCTTCGTTAAGAGCTTTCTCAAGTACCAATCTAAGATTCTTGTCAATACTAGAAATATCGCCTATAGGAATACCGTGTGTCTCCAATATTTCATTAGCTTTATTGGCAGCTAAAAAACCGTTGTAAACATCATCTAAAAACATCGTCTTTCCTTGCCCTCGATAGTACTTGAGAGCCCAAACGCGATAAAGGATAATTATACCCTCTTATTATAACAACAGGAATAGCGGTATCTTTCTCCATCAAAATTCCAGCCATTGAAGAAAGTTCATCAACTATTGGTACTTGGGTATCATAGAGTGTTTTATTATAGAGATCCTTTTTATAAGTTTTAATTGGAGCAATTCCATAACTTCCTATGGATATCTGAGTCAATCCATATCTCCAGGGTCTACCTACACTATCAGAAATCAATACAGGTATATTTAATTTTCTTTCTTTTAAAATTTTCAATGAAATCTTTTTTGCTGTGGTATTTGGATTTTTAGGTAGCAGTAAGGCTAGATCGTTACCTTTTATGTTTGATTCATCAATACCGGAATTTGCGGTAACAATTCCTAATTTATTTTCAGTAATTACAAAACCCTTAGCCACTTTTATAATTTTTTTAGAATTATCTATTATAACTTGACAAATTTTATCGCTCTTGCCGGTTTGCTTGCTTAATTTTCTTGCTTGTTTAGTAACATTGTAGTTTTTGAGTTTTACAAATCTATCCTCGGAAATTGAAACAATTTTATGAGCAATTACAATAATGTCTTTCTCTTTTAATTTTATTCTCTGCGAATCCATTGCAGTTGAAATTAGATTGGTTATATCATCGCCAATTTTTACAACTGGAATCTTTTTTAGAGGAATTATTTCAATTTTATTCATATCTATATTAAATTAAGAATTGATTGGGCCATCGACTCAGAAACTTTAATATTGACCATTTTTATATCATTTATCAACGGTATGATTCCTGCAGAATAAATTTTGTCGGTATGTTTCTTATCTAAATCATCAATCATAATATAGTTTACAATTTCCCTATAAAATTTTACAACACCAAGAACTGAGGGCTCAAGTTTTTTAGCTTTCATAAGTTGTAGCACAGGTCCTTTGAATGCCTTTTGATTCACTATGGGACTAATCGCAACTTTGACACCCTTTGATTGTTTAATCGCTTTTTGAATTCCTGGAACGGATAGAATGGGATCTATACTAATTATAGGATTACTTGGACAGAATATTAATAGTTTGGAATTCAAAATACAATCAATTAATCCATTTGCTGGTTTCGATTTTCTTATATTTCTAAAAATTATTTTGTCAACTTTTGGTTTCATTTTAAGTTTTATCAAATATTCTTGAAAGTGTATTTCTTTTTCTCCTATTTTGATGTGAGTTTCAACAATATCATTTGTCATAGGAAATATACGTGCTTTTGTTATTTTTAGTTTTTTCCTTTGAATATCAACAACTTCTTGGAGAGTCATTCCTCCTTTTATCAATAAAGATTTTTCGAGATTTTCTTTTAAATCTTTATCGCCTAAATTGAACCAAGATTCAGACTTTTTTTGTTTTTTTAAAAACTCAAATGTGTCGCCTTTAATTCCCCATCCTTTTTTCTTATCAACTATTCCAGATAACCAATAAAGAACTGAATCGATATCAGGACTAACACGGACATCAAAGATATTTATATCATCTGCCGTATTTACAACTATATTCAAATCTTCCTTTGCCATCAGACCGTAAAGACCCTGTAGAAATTTTCCTGCACCTACCCCACCGCCAAAAGTTGTAATCATATTGTGAATAATACAAAACAATTCATATTTGACATAAAATAATTTTACTTCTACTATTCAGTTGTGGTGCTCGTAAGAGCTTAAAAGGGAAGTTCGGTGAGATTCCGACACAGGCCCGCTGCTGTTATTGGTATAATTTTAGTGTTATTTACCACTGGAAATCCGGGAAGGTTCGCTAAAAGGCCATAAGTCAGAAGACCTACCACAAAAATTCTAGTTTTTCTTCGAGGTTGAGAAAAGAATGCGCCAGATAATTAATCATTTCATTGGCTACTTAGCATATTTTCTTTATACAGTAATCGTTACATCTTGAAGGGAGAGGAGTATATCGCTATAAGGATTGCTTTTTTTTTGATTACCCTTTCTCTGTTGATAAGTATTGATTTGAATGCAGACGAATTGGTAATAGATGTACCCACAAATATAGGAAATACTGATGTTTCAATTACCGAGTTTGGTGGATCCTCAACTATTATTACCGAAGACGACATAGAGTCCTCGGGTGCAACTGAAATTTATCAATTACTTAGAACGGTTCCTGGATTATCTGTTAAAAGATCCGGGGCTCGAGGTGGAATGATTAGTATTTTCGCAAGGGGCAGTGAGAGCGATCATAACTTAGTACTTATAGATGGGGTTAGAGCTAACGATATTGGTGGGGGCTTTAATTTTGAATTTCTTTCTTTAAATAATATAGAGATGATTGAAATTCTACGGGGTCCACAATCAGCTCTTTATGGATCCGGCGCAATGGGTTCCGTAATAAGCATCACAACAAAGAAACCCGGAGCAAAAACAAATGCCTCTTTCAAATCTGCTATAGGTTTTAATCAAGGACCGAAAAAAAATGCTAATGAGCCGCTTTTAAATAGTCAAACAAACGGTGGTAAATATTTTGTAAACGAACAATATTTTAGAATTAATGGTCCCATAACAAGAAATGATAAAAGTGATATTTTTGTAGGTTATAGCATAGGCTACGAGAGGATTAACGATGATGGCTTTAGAAGATTCAATGATAGTTATGAAAATGGAATCCTAAATTCGTCAATTCTATTAAAGACAATCGATGAAAAATTAAAAATACTTTTAAACATGACGAGAAGAAAAGCTAAATATCACTACCCAACAAATGATTCTGGGAGTGTCAATCACACATACGCTAAAACTCAAAGAGACAGAAGACATACGACTACAAGAAGTTTGAACTTTGAATATAACTTTATTAATTCTCTGACTTATGGGACAACTTATCAATATAACTATCTTCACAAGTGGTGGACAAATTCGACAGTTCAGGTCTCAAAAGATTTAAATTGGTGGGAAAAGAGAGAAGGATTTAACTATTATTTAAAATCAAATAATAATTTGGGATTTGTTAATATAAAAACATTAATTGGATATGACAAAGTAAATGAAAGCAGCAACTATGACATTTTTAATGCAAGTGGCTTTGGCGGATATTATGGTCATGATGATGATACAAAATCATATTACGGTAATCTGCTAATTAAAGCCCCGTATTCTGTAGTAATTAATCCCGGGGTACGAAGAAACGAGCATGACACCCATGGTAATATCATCGTCCCTTCTTTGTTCATTTCGAAAAAATTTGAAAAAACCGGCTCTAAAATCAGAGGTGGATATAGCAAGGGAATTAAGTATCCTCAAATTTATGAATCGTCGGCCGCATCACAATTAAAAGCTGAAAGAAATAAATCTTACGAGATAGGTTTCGATCAGACCATAGGAAATATTTCAGCGATAAGCGTCACTTACTTCAACACAACGATTTATGATATTGTCGCTTATAGGCCTGTTGGTGAAACGTACCAAAACTTAGATGAAGCCAAATCTGAGGGCTATGAGTTGTCTGGAAACCTTAATTTACCTTACGATATAAGAGCTAAAGCATGGTACACATTTCTTGATACAAAATCATATAATACCAACAATACAATTCAAAGCTCATCGTACAATTTAGCAAACTGGTTAGATGACGAACCCTTGCTTAGAAGACCAAAGCACAGTGGTGGATTTAGCATAGGGCAGTATAAAAATAATTACACCGTTAATATTAATGGAATTTATATTGGAGGAAGATGGGATTTTGAAAATTCTTTTGCAAGAAAATGGAATAAACATTTTTGGGATTTTAATCTCTATGCTGACTATACTCTCGTTAATAATGGCTTATATGAATCTGACATTAAAACTTTTATAAATGTCGAGAATTTATTTCATGATAAAAGGCAAGAAATCCTCAATATAACTTCCCCAGGTAGAACTATAATGGTTGGTATTAAGTTAAATATCTAGGTTGGTCCACGATACCCAAATCCCGATTAATAAGATTTAAATAATTTTTATCTTTTTGATGAAATTAAAAAAAATATTACTATATAGATATGAAAATTATTTCCCTTCTACCCAGCGTTACTGAAATATTATGCGAACTTGGTCTAGAAGATAATATATATGGAGTAACACATGAATGTGACTTCCCCGAATCAATTAAGAAAAAGAGAAAAATAGAGTTTACAAAGTTTGATTTTGAGAAATTAAATAATTTACAAATTAATAAAATCATTGAGGACAATATTAAGAAAGGAAAATTCTCATATTTTTTAGATACAGAAGCTTTAAAGAACATTGAACCGGATTATGTCGTTACTCAAGATTTATGTGAGGTCTGTGCAGTATCCGAGAACACGGCTATTGAATCGCTAGATTTTCTCAAGAAAAAGCCCAAGATTGTAACAATTAGTCCAAAGAACATAAAAGAAATTGAAAATTCTATAATCAAGCTTGCAAATGAATTTCAAGTTGAGGAAAAAGGAATTGAATTAGCTAACCGATTCAGCTCAGAAATCAATAAGATTGCTTCGAAAACCAAAGATGTAATTGATAGACCAAGAATTTTTTGTATGGAATGGATTAATCCAATTTATTCCGCTGGGTACTGGGTCCCTGAAATGGTAGAAATTGCTGGAGGTATTAGCGGAGTTACAAAAGCTAGTGAACGTTCCAAAGAAGTTAAGTTCAATGAGATAATCGAGTATGCACCTAATTATATATTCATTATGTCTTGTGGCTATACAATAGATGATTCGCTTAGAGAGATGGAAACCCTTTTAAAAAATAGGGAACTCAACAAAATCCCTGCCTTCAAAAAGGGGGAAGTATATCTAGTTGATGCTAATGCCTATTTCACCAGACCCACAACAAGAATTATCGAGGGTATTAAATTATTAACCAGAACAATTAATAGTGAGGTCCTAGATTTCGAGCCAATGCCAGACTCAATCCTGAATCTTCAAAACTATATCTACTTTGAATCTTTCGCTGGCTAAATTCTATTCTATTTCCCAGAAGAGAATTCGGAACCATCTGTAATAGCTTCATCTGCTGCTGGTGGATCAGCTTCAGTTGTTGGGCTATCATCAGCAGGAGCTGCCGCTGCAGCCTCACCGCCACCTTCTGCTCCGAAGTTTGTTGCTGCAATCCAATACAACCCAACGAGTCCTAAAGTTATTGCTATTGCTGTCATATAGTACCCCTCCTTGAAAATTGAAAGTGTAAACATTACAATTGTACTCTATCAATGCTTAGAAAATCAAGTGTCATTCCCCCAAAATCAATAATATACAGGCTTTTTGATTTTATAGAAGAAGGATCAACTATTTTAGAATTTCAAGAGAAAGCGTATTTGATAGCCTGTAAAGAAAGTAGTTCTTTTCAAAATTTTTCAGAAGATTTAGAAATCAAAATAAAGTTTAATCCTGTTATGCAAAATGATTTTCCCATTGTGGAAGTGAGTATCAAGTTTTATAAAAAAAACATTTATATAGATGAAATATCTACATTAATTTCAATATCTAGCAATGAAGAGGTCCACAATCTTGTTAGGTTCTTTTTGGACGATTGGCCTAGTTTGTTGATATTCTCTAAAGGTGAGGAGGAAATTAAATCGTTCGAATTTAAGAATAATTTTATGGAAGATCTAGATTTGTGCCTAAAAAACTTCGAAATTGACATTAAAGATATAATGAAAAATACTTAGATATCTAAGGAATAGTTTTTTGAGTTTTGCAAGAATAGCTGGAACTGGGGTATTTATCCCAGAGAAAATATTATCAAATAAAGATCTTGAATCTCTTGTCGATACTTCAGACGAGTGGATTAGGACAAGAACGGGGATTTCTGAGAGAAGAATCCTCCAAAATGGCCAAGCGACTTCCGATATGTGTCTTGAAGCTTCTAGCCAAGCACTTAAAAATGCCGACACTTCTCCCGAAGAAATAGATGGGATAATTGTCGCAACCGTAACAGGTGACTACGTAACACCATCTGTGGCTTGCATACTGCAAGATAAACTAAAAACAAGAAAGATATTTTCATTCGATATCTCTGCAGGATGTTCAGGGTTTATTTATGCGCTAAAGGTGGCAAGGGCTTTAATTGAAAATGGAGAAGCCGAGAAGTTGTTAGTTGTGGGAGGAGAGCATATATCACATATTACAGATTACAAAGATAGGGATACATGTATCCTTTTCGGCGATGCTGCTGGAGCTGTAGTCCTAGAAAAATCACAAGAGCCAGGGGTATTGTCCGTATGTCTTGGTTCAAGCGGAGCTGAAGGAAAATTACTTTACGTGCCTGGAGGAGGGTCAAGAGATCCTTTGGGATACAGATTCTTAAAGATGGAAGGCAAAGAAGTTTTTAAAGAAGCCGTTAAAATTATTGAATCAAATTCCTTAGAAGCTATTAAAAAAGCGGGTCTTCGACCAAAAGATATAGATATGTTTATTCCACACCAAGCTAATTTAAGAATAATCGAGGCTGCTAGAGAGAGGTTGGGACTCTCACGTGAGAAATGCTATGTCAACATACAGAAATATGGGAATACATCCTCTGCATCGGTATTACTCGCTCTTCATGAAGCAATTAACGAATCGAAAATCAAAAGAGGTGATAATGTTCTCTTTTCCGTTTTTGGAGCTGGTTTTGCGTGGGGATCTGCAGTAGTGAAATGGTAGGAGAAAATTATTTTAACCTAAGATATTTAAAAATAATTTCTCAAGATTCTAAGAAAAAATCTATAAAAGAAGAATCGGTTCTAAATTTCTCCAAGGTAAATATTAAAGAAATTGAGAATTTAGAATTAATTAAAGAAATCTTTAAAGATTCTCATTTCAATAAAGAAATAATAAAAAAAATAAAGAAAATAAAATACAAAAATCTCATCCTCTTTGGAATGGGTGGATCAAGTCTTGGTATAAAAACAATTTTCGAAGGATTGGATTATCAACGAAAGAAAAAAAAGAAATTTTATCTAGTCGATAACATTGATGGAGAAAACTTCGAAAAAATCTTTAAGGAAATAAAGATTAAGGATTCTTTTTTTATTTTTGTCAGCAAGTCTGGCAATACAATCGAAATAAAAAATCTTTTAAAAGAGGCTCTAAAAAAAATAAACAAGGAAAAAACAAATTGCTCGGAAAGGATTCTCTTTATAACTGAGAACAATAAATCTTTTTTAAATAATTTTGCCAAAAAGAAAAATATCAAGACATGTCATATCAACAAAAACCTGGGTGGCAGGTTCTCAGTTTTAAGTTCTGTAAGCATAATTCCATGTGAACTTTTAGAAATGAATTGGGAAGAAATATTAAAGGGTGCGATAAATACGTACAAAGAATTAAAAGAGTGCGAATTCACAGCAGTCTTATATCTTGCAAGCTTTTATCATCAGCATTACCTACAAGGACGGGATATAAGCATTTTGATGTCTTACAAAGACAATTTAAATGCATTTGGACAATGGTTCATGCAACTTTGGGGAGAAAGTCTTGGCAAACAAAGAAGGGATAAAAAAAATATTGGCCTCACTCCTATAAATTATATTGGGCCTAAAGATCAACATTCTCAGATGCAACTTGTTCTAGATGGTCCAAAAAATAAAACAGTCACTTTCATTACGGTGAGTAAAAGTGAAAGCGCTAATAGAAATTTAGAAAAATTATCTTTATTAGAACAAGAAGCAACTTCAAATGCAATCAAAGAAAGAGGGATTCCCAGTATCAAATTTGATATTAAAACACTCAACGCACCCACATTGGGCTCTATTTTTTTAATATTTCAGCTAACGGTAATTTTGTTAGCTAAGAATTTAAAAATAAATCCTTTTAATCAGCCTGCTGTAGAGCTTATTAAAAAAAGACTCAAAAGCTAAAGAGAATTAGCTGAAAAGTTTTTTATCAAGAGAGAGATTGCCACCACCAATAAAAACAAGAACATACGCCAGTCCAATCAAACAAAGTTGATAAGCATACGTATCATAGGTTGGATAATAACCATCATTAAGATGTACCAACCAAATTCCCACACACATTACAATGATGATTCCAAGAGCTGCCAGTCTTGTTAGAAGCCCTAGCGCTAAAGCGATTCCACCAAAAAATTCAATAAAGGCTGCAATCCCAGTTTCCCAAGTTGTGAACCCGTAAGTAATTTTCCAGTCTAATGCTTTGGATTGAAAATCTATAAACTTATACCAACCGGCAGGGACAAAAGTGAGTGCCAATATTATTCTGGGTAGTAGTGCCGCCCACGTTGGAGAAGTTCTCAAAAAAATCCACATAATTGTCATCTAATTATAACTAAAAACACTGATATATATCAATTTAGATTGTGTAAACTCATTTCTATGGAACTCTGGCTTAAGGTACTAGAAGTAATTCTCCCTGTAATGATCGTCGTATTAGCTGGTTATTTGTTTGGTCGTATAACAAAAATAAATTTCAAACCAATAAATATGATTATTATGTATATTGCAACTCCTTGCTTAATCTTTTCTTCTTTAATCGAAGGGAGGGTGACTCTCGATGATGCATCTCAAATTGTATTAGTTGGCACAATTATAGTATTGATGTCACTATTTTTGTCCTTTTTTCTAATAAAAATAGCAAAAAAAGATTTTGCTATTTTTTTAAATCCGCTTGTTTTTCCAAATACAGCTAATCTGGGATTACCAATCGTTCTTTTCGCTTTTGGTGAAGAAGTTTTTGATTATGCAATAATTTTCACTACCGTGGTCTTCTTTTTTCACTGTACAATAGGAATATTTATCATTCATGGTGGAAGAAAGTTGGGTGAAATTTTCAAAGTCCCCTTAATATATGCTGTTGTTCTAGCAATTTTTTTAAACAAAACAGGGGTTGAAATAAATACCGAAATTAATAATTCGATTAAATTACTAGGCACTACTTGTATACCTCTCATGATGTTTAGCCTAGGTCACAAACTATCAGAAACAAGAATCGTAGATTTTAAAGAAGATTTCATCGTAGGAGTTGCAAGATTCGTTATGGGTATAACTGTAAGTTTAATAATCTGTAAATTTTTTCAAGTAGGTAGTCACTTAGCAAAAGTGCTAATTGTTCAGTATGCAATGCCTTCCGCAGTATTCAATTTTATTCTTGCTGACAGATACAATAAGTCACCTGAAAAAATAGCATCGATTGTATTTGTATCCACTATTATCTCAATTCTGGTCATTCCAATTGTTCTTTATCAATTTATGAACTAGAATTATTGTGAATTTTGATCTCGTAATTCAGTTCAGTTCTAAAACCATTCTTTAAGAGAATACTATTGGCATCTAAAATATTGTTGGATTTGGAGACTAGTCTTGAAGAAAGAGAAATATATTTGAAAAGTTTTTTTGTATCCAAATAAAATGTAATCTGTGACATAGGGTGAATCTCTATTTGGACTTTTCCTCTTCTGATATTCTCAACCCCCCTAACTCCTTCAAAAGCAAGGAGAGGAATGCGGCTTGCATCAGTTTCGACTTTTTTAATAATTCTTTTCATAATAGAATAAGATTTCTTATTGATTCCACTGGAAGTCAAGAGGCCTCCATGTCGAGATATGATAGAAAGCGATTTGTCGATTTCTTCTGGTTTTAGTTCCCCGTCACTTCCGTATCCCAAGACACCAATAAAGGTCTCAACTTTCATACTAAGACGATTGAGAGCAGAAAGAAGTATGGAATCAGCCAAAGGGCTTGCCAATCCAGGCTCCTTACCTGTCGCTAAGATGTCTCCTCCCACATCAATACCAACAACCAAATCAATCTTGTTTTTTTGTGTAAAAAGAAAAATATCATCAGCTATCAATTTAGGACTATTGAATATATTAACTAGTATTACTTTTTCATTTAAAATATTCGAAACTTTTGATTCACTAAAATACAATCCATCATATGTTCTCGTTTTTTTATCAGCCCAACATAAACTATCATTAATTTTTGTTTTATTAATAATTTGAGAAAATGGTCGGGGTCCAGGATATGGATCAATCGAATATCTTTCCCATGGTATGCCACCCAAAATACTTTTGATACCATAAGATTCTAAAAGAATCTTTGTTGGAATTGTACCAACAATGTCGGCACCCCCTCCAATTCCAATTAACAATGCCTTTTTAATTTTCGAAAAAGATTTTTCCATGTATCTAATTAGGGTTATTATAACGTATCAAGGAGATATAATGACAAAAGTTGCAGTTGAAGGGAATGATTTTTTATTTAAGGGGAGAATCAACGTTCCCGCTGATAAATCAATATCACACAGAGCTATTATTGTGTCCTCTTTTCTCACTAAAGTGACAAAAATCACCAACCTTTTAATCTCAGAAGATGTAAAATCGACAATTAATTGCTTCTCCCAACTAGGTGTTGAGTTTAAAGAAATTAATGGAGATACTTGTGTTAAAGGGACCGGGATAAGAAATTATTTGCCTCCACAAAATGTTCTTCATTGTGGTAATTCCGGTACGACGGCAAGGCTTCTGAGTGGAATACTAAGTGGGCAAAATTTTTCATCACAGCTTGATGGTGATTATTCATTAAGGAAAAGACCAATGGACAGAGTAAAAAATCCACTAGAGGAAATGGGGGCAAAAATTTCAACCACTAATGGAAAATTACCTATAAATATATCTCCTGCTTCACTTAATGGTACAGAATTTAATATAAATCTTGGGTCAGCCCAAATTAAATCAGCAATAATATTTGCCGCACTTACCGCAAATAGCGAAACAAAATTCAGAGATAAGAAAAAATCCAGAGACCATACAGAAATAATGCTTTCTAATTGTACAGAAAATATCCGGATTGAAAATGATGCAATATACATTACACCAGATCCAGTTGTCGAACTGGGTGATATAGATGTCCCTAATGATCCATCATCTGCTGCTTTTTTTATAGTTGCAGGATTAATAAATCATGATTCTGAATTAATTTTCAAGAATCTATGTCTAAATCCCATGAGAATAGGGTTCATTAGAATATTGCAAACGATGGGTGCTGATATTGAAATTATGAATCTGGTTGAAAAAAGTGGTGAGAAAACAGGAGATATTGTCGTTAAAAGTAGCAAGTTAAAATCAATACAAGTTGTTGGAGAATCTATCCCCGCAATAATAGATGAAATTCCAATTCTGTGTCTTGCTTGTTCTTTAGCTGAGGGTGAATCAATGATTTCCGGGGCTAAAGAATTAAGATTCAAAGAGTCTGACAGAATCAAAACTACCGTTACCGAACTTAAAAAATTGGGATGTGATATCGAAGAAATGAACGACGGAATGAAAATTAGGGGGAAAGAAGAACTAAAAGGTGCACTTTGTGAGAGCCATGGGGATCACAGAATTGCGATGATGATCGCTATAGCTGGGACTAAAGCGATTGGAAGAACTATTATCAAAAATTCTGAATGTGTATCAATATCATTTCCTAACTTTTTTGAATCATTAAAGGGGTTTAGAAAAAAAATACAATCATGATTATAACGATAGATGGCCCATCCGGGGTTGGAAAGGGAACCATAGCAAGAATCACTTCAGAATCTGTGGGATTTAATTATTTAGATTCCGGAGCTATGTATAGAGCTTTAGCCCTTTTTGCGGATTTACATGGCATACAAAAAGAGGACGATAAAAGATTGAAAAAACTTTTAATTGATTTTCACATAAGATTTATCAAAGAAGATGGCAAGGAAAAAGTTTTTATAAATTCAGACGATGTAACTGAGGATATTAGAACAAATGAGATATCTACTCTCGCTTCCAAATTCGCCGTGAATGAAACCATAAGAGGAGTTCTAAGACAAATGCAAAGGAGGTTGGTCAAAAATAAAAATTATGTTGCCGAAGGAAGAGATATGGGAACATATGTATTTCCAGGTGCAGAATATAAATTTTATTTAGATGCTGATCCAGCAATTAGAGCAAATAGAAGGGCTCTGCAACTAAAAGAAATGCTAGGTATCAATATAAATGAAACAAAAGTTTTAGAAGAGATTACCAAAAGAGATAAACTGGATATGACAAGAAGTGTGTGCCCCTTGCATCCAGCTGATGATGCTGTGATAATAGACACATCTATTCTTAGCATCGACGATGTGGTTAAGAAAGTAGAATCGGTAGTGAAAAACAATGCCTAAGAAGTTAATAATTGCGGATAGTGCCGGTGTTTGTTTCGGCGTAGAAGAAGCCGTCTCAACGGCAGAGAAGATCCTTGATGAAAATAATAATGTAGAAGTTAAATCATTTGGCCCCCTGATTCATAATCCTCAAATGGTTGATATTCTTAACAAGAAAGGGCTTTCCGTAATTAATGAAATTAAAAAGAATGAAAAGGGAACAGTGATTATTAGAGCACACGGTATTCCGAATTATGAGGAGAAAAATCTAAAAGAATCTTCCCTGAACGTTGTAGACATGACATGCCCAATAGTAAAGAAATTGCAGTTTGCCGTTAAATCTTTGTCTGATAATGGTTATTTTGTTTTGATTGTTGGAAATGAAAATCATCCAGAGATAATTGGCGCAAAAAGTTACGCCAACGACAATTGTCTAGTTATCAAAGATAAAAATGAACTAAACAAGAAAGCTTTAAAATCAAAAAAAATCGGAATAGTTGCCCAAACAACCATTCCAATAGAAACTTTCTGGGATGTTGTTGGAATATTGAAAACTTTCCAAGATTATGAAATCAAAATTATTGATACACTATGTGACGACATTCACAATAAACAAAAGGAGTCAAAAGAAATTGCAAAAGATGTGGATATAATGTTAGTAATTGGTGGGAAAAATAGTTCAAATACCAAAGAGATAGCCACATTATGTAGACAAATGAATTCACGTACATATCAGATAGAAACATTTGAAGAAATACGGGAGCTCAATCTTGACTTAAAAGATAAAATTGTTGGAATCAGTGCTGGCGCATCAACTCCCCCTTGGCTTATTAAGCAAACAATCGATGAAGTACTCCTTTGGGAATGATATGAAAGTTCCTATGAAAATATTTAATTTAAAAAATATATTAATTTTCCTGGTTGTTGCTTTCTTCGCTTATAGTGCATTGGAAACAATTAATCCAACTAATAAAATTGCCGTATTAGAAATATATGGTGTCATCAAGAATCCCAAAAAATATCTAGAGAGTATAGAAAAAATCAAAGAAGATAAATCGATTAAAGCCTTGATCGTAAGAATTGACTCTCCAGGAGGTACCGTTGGATCTTCTCAAGAGATATACAATTCTTTAATGAATCTAAATAATTTTATGCCTGTCGTGTCGAGTATTGTAGATATCGGAGCTTCAGGTGGGTACTTAGTAGCTTGCGGTACTTCCTACATTTTTGCAAACTCAGGATCTATAACTGGAAGTATAGGCGTTATTAGTCAATACTACGACGCCTCAGAATTAATAAAATTTTTAAAGTTTAAGGTTGAGGTTATCAAATCCGGTCAATTAAAAGATATAGGAAGCCCCCTCAAAAAACTTGATGATAATGAAAGAAAACTCCTTAATGAATTAATCAAAGATGTTCACCGTCAATTTGAATTGGTGGTGAAAGAAAGAAGAAAACTTACGGATACCGAAATCGAAAAAATATCAGATGGAAGAATTTTCTCTGGCAATCAGGCTTTGGCATTGAAGCTAATTGATGCAATAGGAGGCTTAGAATCAGCGAAAGCATATGTTGAGAAGAATATAGATCTTTATGATTTAAAATTAGAGTATTTCCCAAGAAAAAAAAGAAAATTAATTGACAGGATTATACCTTTATTGAATGGCGAGAGTTTGGGAACAAATTTTGCAAAAAAACTTTATTATCTTTATAGCCCAAATTTCTAAATATGTTAAACTCAATTCATCATGATTAAGGCTATATCCGTATCTATACTATTCATACTGGTCATAGCATTTGTTTTCCAAAACCAGGAAATTTTTCTACACGAGTTTCTTATAGCTTACGATATAAAGATAAGTTCGTTTGACAATAAATCTGTAAGTAATTCTTTGTTGCTTGCAGGTTCATTCTTATTAGGTGTTGTGATTTGCTTAGTGTCAATAGGATTGAGTTCAATATCCAAAAGTGTCGAAATCAATGAACTTAAGAAAAAAATTAATACACTAGAGAAGGCGGCTCTTTCTAAAGAGGTTAAATAAAAAATTGATTAGAAAACCAAATTGGATAAAAAGTCCAATACCAATTGGTAACAATTTTACAAATTTGAAAAAACTTGTATTAAAAAATAAATTACATACTGTCTGTCAAGAAGCTAAATGTCCTAATTTAGGTGAGTGTTGGAATCTAGGAACTCTAACGTTTATGATCTTAGGTGACACTTGTACAAGAAGCTGTGGGTTCTGTGCTGTTAAAACTGGACAAGGCGGGACAATCGATTATTTAGAACCCAAAAGACTATCGAGAGGAATTTTAAATTTAAAAAGAAATAATAATCTTCTTAATCATATAGTTCTAACTTCGGTCAATAGAGATGATAAAAATTTAGAAAGTGCGAAAGTTTTTTTTGACTGCATAGATGAAATTAGAAATCTAAATTTACAGATCAAAATTGAAGTACTTATCCCCGATTTTCTTGGAAATAAAAAAGCTTATGAAATAATTACCAAAGCAGAGCCTGATGTATTGAATCACAATATAGAGACAGTTAAACGTCTATATCATCTTAACCAAAAAACTGGCACCTTGCTAAAAAGATCCGTTAGACCACAAGGGAGCTATGAGCGCTCAATTGAACTATTAAAATACTTTAAAAATCATTCGGATTCTGTCATCAAGTCAGGAATCATGGTTGGATTAGGTGAAGATGAAGATGAAATTTTTGAATCCATAGATGACCTCAACAATGCTGGTTGTGACCTAATAACAGTTGGACAATATTTACAACCCACTATAGAACATATAAATGTATCCAAATTTTACTCACTCGAGCAATTCGAGAAAATAAAACAATATGCTGAAAACAAATTGAATATAAAATCAGCAGAATGTGGCCCAATGGTGAGAAGTTCATATCATGCGGAAACACAATTAAAAAAGATTATGGATAATACATCGCAAGAAAGGGGAACAGGTTGAAATATGTTTTAGTACAAGCCGATGGTATGCCAGATAGGCCGATAAAAGAATTAAACAACAAAACACCTTTAGAATTTGCTGATACCGTTACTATTGATAATTTAGTAACAAATTCTATTATTGGTGCAGTAAATCATATACCAAAAGGACTGAAATCTGGTAGCGACGTAGGGAACTTAAGTATATTAGGTTACAATCCAAAAAATTTCTTCACAGGAAGATCCCCCCTTGAAGCATCTGGTATGGGTATAGATTTAAATGAAGAAGATGCAGCTTATAGATGCAATCTCGTAAACATAGTTTCGAACAACAAAGAAAAAATAATGGATGATTATTCGGCAGGTCATATCGATGATTCAATTGCCAGAAAAGTCATCAATTTTTTGCAAGAAGGCATAGACAACGAGGAATTCAAATTCTTTCCTGGAGTAAGCTATCGACATCTTCTTGTATGGAAAAAAGGTGATACATCTCCGATTACCGTACCTCCGCACGATATTCTAGGAAAAAATATCTCTGATTTTCTTCCACAGGGAAGTAGCTCAGAAAAACTCAATAAATTAATGGGAACGGCAAGAGAAAAAATTGCAGAATTCAAAAAATTAAATAAGGAATATAGGAATTTACCATTTAATAATATTTGGTTGTGGGGTCAAGGCAGAAAGAACATTCTTCCTAGTTTTGAATCAATAAATCAAATCTCAGGTTCAATTATTTCAGCAGTTAATCTAGTAAAGGGAATTGGCAAATGTGCAGGGCTAGATGTAATTGTCGTTAAAGGAGCAACCGGGTATTTGGATACAAACTATAGTGGGAAAGTCCAAGCCGTCTTAGATAGTCTACAAAAGCATGATTTTAGTATGATTCATATTGAGGCTCCCGATGAAACTGGTCACGATGGAGATTATGTAAACAAAGTTCAAGCAATTAATGATTTAGATAGAAAGGTTATTAATCCATTGATAAAGAATCTAAAGAAAAAATTTAAAGAATTTAAAATCTGTATAGTTTCTGATCATCCTACTCCAATTGAATTAAGAACTCATAGTTATGAATATGTTCCATTCATGATTTACGATTCCAGAAAATCCATAAGTAATCATAATCAAAACACATTCAATGAAAAAACCGTAATTAGGTCAGATTTGGTTATTGAGGATGGATTTACTTTATTAGGGAGATTTCTCAAGGATTAATTTTGCCTTTTTCCATATCTCTTCATCAGATAAATCTATAAATTTTTTTCTTAAATCTATAAACAATGTGGCTCTCTTCAAAAATTTATCCGAGCTTTTATTTAAAGCAATTTCAGGGTTAATATCTTTTTTTCTACACAAATTTGCAACGGTAAAAAGAATATCCCCAATTTCTTCCTCGATTAACGGTTTATCCTTTTTTTCAACAGCTTCTTTGAATTCTTTTATCTCATCAAGTAGAACTTGCAACACCTTTTCGGAAGAATCCCACTCAAGGCCCGACTTTGCAAATGCTTTCGATATATCTATTGCTCGAATCAGTGAGGGAGATGATTTTAAAAACTCTTTTTTGTGGATTTTTCCTTCTTTGATCTTTTCTTGATTCCAAATATATTTAGCTTCCTCAGAATCTCTAGCCACCTTATCGCCGAATACATGCGGGTGTCTTCTAATCAATTTTTCAGATAAATCATTGACTGCATCCTCTAAAGTAAACAGAGTTTTTTCTTCTGCTATATTTGATACGAATAATATCTGTAGTAAAAGATCCCCTATCTCTTCTTTTAAATTTTGATAATCTTTAGAGTCTATCGCCTCTAACACTTCATATGATTCTTCTATGATATGTAATTTCAGAGATTCAAAATTTTGTTTTCTATCCCAAGGACAACCCTCCTCGCTCCTTAGTTTCTTTGTGATTTTCAAAAGTCGATTAAAACTTTGTTCAAACAAATTTGTCAAACTATTAAATCTTGAGAAATTTTGGAAATTTTGTTAAATTTTTATAACCATTTTTGGTCACTAAAATCGTATCCTCAATTCTTACTCCTCCAAGTTTTTTGTAATAAAGTCCTGGTTCAACAGTTACAACATAGTTTTCTTTTAGGATATCCCTACCTTTGGAAATTCTTGGAGGTTCATGTATATCTAAGCCCAAACCATGGCCAGTTGAATGTATAAAACCTTGTGGTGTTTTCTTCCCATAATCTGTTTGGTATCCGGACTCTTGAAAGAATCTAAATATTGCGTCATGAACCATATCGCATTTAATTCCAGATCTTATCAAAGATAGGCCTAATTTTTGAGCTTCAAAAACTGCATTATAGAGATTCTTTAATTCTTGGTTTGGAGATCCTTTGACTACAGTTCTTGTTATATCAGCAAAATATCCAGTTTCAATATCTCTTGGAAAAATATCAATAACAATAGGTTGGTTTTCTTTAATCGGTCCAGATCCCTGATGATGAGGCAATGCGGATTCTTTGCCACATGCAATAATACAATCTGGACATTCAAGTCCTAGGGATACTAGTTCTTTCTGACATAGTTTCCTTAGATATTCTGATGTTAAAATTTTTCCATCGTTATACAGATTTTGTTTTCTGGGTTTTGAATATTTTATTTTATCAATTACTAATTTCATAATTGATTCCGTAGATCTCATAACATTAGAAATAAATTTAATCTCTTTTTTTGTTTTGGTAACCCTAGAATTAAAAAAAATTGGTGATTCAGATGGTCTTATTTTAATTTTTGAATTTGATATTCTTCTAAAGATGAAAGAAGGAAAATTATATGGAACTTCCAATTCTTTGACCTTAAACTTTAATAATATGTGATTAATTATTTTAGTTATTTCATTGCTTTTAATACTTTTAGAAATTTCCCTTAGAGATAGAATTTTATCGACTTTTTTCTCCCTGATTCCTCGTTCCATCTCTAAATCATTCAGAATTAGGTATGTTTTGTTTTTGTACTCAAAAAATATTACTGGATCTGGGATCTTGAAAGCAGTTTTATAAAACAAATCAGATGAATTTCTAGTATCATCGTAAATTAATTTCATGACATTCATTTATTCAGTAATATACAGTATCTATAAGCAAACAAAAATATAATTGCCACAGTCAGTTATTTTGTTTAGTATATATATGTCGATGTTCAATATTAGTGAAAAAGCAGCTGGTGAGATTTATAGATTGCTATCGGAAGAAGATATGCCTAGTGGTTTCTTAAGGGTTAGAGTAGTCCCTGGTGGTTGTTCGGGTTTTTCTTATGAGATGGGTTTTGACGATAAAATAGATGATACCGATCAGATTTTCGAGGAACTTAACGTTAAAGTAGTGATTGATAAATTTAGTTTCGATCACCTGGATGGTGGTATATTGAATTTCTCAGATGGTATCAATGGTACAGGGTTTGGAATCGAAAATCCAAATGCTAAGGCCTCGTGTGGCTGTGGCTCTTCTTTCACCGTTTAAAGAAAATTATAAAGAATTAATTTTTCTAACTATCTTAATTAAAATCAAACAGCCAAGAACAATCGAAACAATCGATGAAAGCAAATTGCCAGTTACAAACTGGATAAGACCATAAATTAATATTAATATAGAGGAGGCAAACAACATCGAGTTCATTAAAGGATAAAAAATGTTTGTGCTATCAGGAAAAACTTTTTTCTTATCAAAATTCCAAAATCCATCGGGCTTAATTTTATTATAAAATTTGGTTAATGTTTTATGTGTTTCGGGAGGAGTCATATAGGTAACTATTAGACCAATAAAAATAGAGAATGGGATTATCATGATTTTTGTAAAAAAATTAACAGAAATTATATCAATCTTGCTAAGTACATAGATTATTAAACTTAAAATAATAGATGATATTAGAGCAGATATTTCGGACCAAGAATTTATTCTCCACCAAAACCATCTTGCAATCAAGAAAAATCCAAGACCCGAGCTTACGCTCCATAAAAAAATCCATGCCTCCCCAATATTTTGGATTGAGAGCCCAACGAATAGAGCCAAAAGAAGGAATACAACCGTAAAAATTTTTGATATACGAACATAATGCTCCTCGGATTTATTTTTTGAATAAAATCTTTTGTATAAATCGTTAACAAGATAAGAAGATCCCCAATTTATTTGAGTACTAATCGTAGACATGTATGCAGCCAACAAAGTCACAATTAAAAATCCTTTGAATCCGCTTCCCACATAATCCCTAATAAGCAAAGGATAGATTGTTTCATTGTCTAAGTTCTGATTGATTTCAGTTGGGAAAATAATTAATGTGCATATTCCAATAATAAGCCAAGGTGCAAATCTAAGAACATAATGATTGACTACAAACCATATTGTACCAAGAGCACCGTCTTTTTCAGATTTGGCTGAACACAATCTTTGTATTATATATCCTCCGCCATCCGAATTATGTGAAGACCACCAAACAATCGTCGCGTAACTGAGAAAAAGCATAAAATCATCTCCACTGAAAATTGAAGGAATCATCTTTAGTTTTTCAGGAGATATAGATTTAATAAGTTGAAAATAATTACTTAATCCACCGATTTCTGGGGAGCATATTAAAAGAATTGCCAAAATAATGGATCCAGCAAATGCTATAAAATATTGTATGAAATCATTGACAACAACCCCTTTGAGGCCCGATGATGCTGTATAGAATAAGGCTACAAAAGTTACCACAATTAGTAATACCGTGCTATCAAAACCAAGTATAGTATTAAAGATTTTAAGAAAAGCACTAATGATCCACCCCGAAATTATTAAATTAAAGAAAGTTGAGAAGTAGAAAGCTTTAAATACTCTGAGATATCTTGCAGGGGTACCCGAATATCTGAGTTCAATAATCTGATTATCTGTAATAACTTCCGCTCGTCTCCAGTATCTTGAAAAAAAGAAAATCACCAAACAATGGGTGAAAAGAAAGGACCACCAAAACCAATTTTGCCAAATGCCAGGATTTCGTATCCATGAAATTACAACTATTGGTGTATCAATAGATAGTGTTGTTGCAACCATGGATGTTCCTAAAAGCCACCAAGGAAGATTACGTTCAGAAACAAAGTATGATTTGATACTTTTTGAAGCCTGGCTTGAAAGATAAATCCCAATCGAGATACTCAGAACCAAGTAACAAACAATTATTATCAAATCAAAACTTGTTAAATATTTTAAAAAATCAAAATATTTCATCGTTTTAAAAAACTCCTTGCTTTTGCTTTTAAATTATTGATTTTTTTTATCTTTTTGATAATTAATTCACTTGACTGAGAAAATATTCTATTAACTACTTTGATAGCCTCTTTGGGGTCAACGGGATCCAAGATTAAATCTCCCCCGTTTCTAATAAAAGATTCTATTACATTTTCTTGCAAAAAATTTTCCGTCAAAGCCCCCATCCTTAGTGAGTCAGAAATTACAACTTTTTTATATCCCAATTTTTTCACAAGTAAATCATTCATAATTTTTTTAGACATTGAGGCAGGAATAGGTTCTCGATCAAAAGATAAATAATTAACATGGTTAAGCATAATCAACTCAACCTTATCAATTAAATTTACAAACGGGCTTATATGAGTTGAAAGTAATTCATCCAGTGAAAGGCTAGATTGTGTAATCTTCAGATGGGTATCACCAATCGCTGCACCCTGCCCTGGAAAATGTTTCAGGCAAGGTACGATTTTGTTCGAATAACAAGAATCTATGAACAAAGAGGCTATTCGTGTAATTACTTCTGGATCATTAGAATAAGACCTACCTTTTAGGATTTCTTGATTAAATATATTTACGTCTACTACCGGGGCCAAATTAAAAGATATTTGATTTTCATATAATTCCATATTAATTTCAAAAAATTTTTTTATGATTTCTTTTTTTTCATTCGAGACAAGATCCTTTACATCGAATTTTTTCCCAACATCACATCTGTGTCCGAAGCCATTTTCTGCATCAATGAAAAATAGAATTTTGGTTTCTGATTTTTTTTGAAGTTCTTTCTTGAGAAAATTGAATCTTTCAATTGGAAATGTCACCTTTTCCCCGAATTTGATTTCTTCGCTGGCAAACAAAATGAATGAATCAAAATGAAATTTGTTTACTAGGTTAATTGCATTGCTCAAAGATGAATCAGAATTAACGTTAATCCTTGGCACTATCAGATTCGATAAATTTTTATTCATATTATGGCGTGGAGATTTTTCCTAAAAGTATTTTTTTATTTGATCCAGTAAGATTTTCAAGAAGAATCCTTTTGTTTGTAATTCTCAAATATGCTAACAGTGCAAACAAAATTGATTCTTTATATTTAGACGGCATACCTAATTCATCAGATTTGATAAAATTCAATTGTGGCAATCTCTCTTCAAGTTTTGATACAAGAAATTTATTTTTAACCCCACCACCTGACAGAATCACCATTCTGGGTAATGAAAATGGAAAAATAAATCTCTCATAAGATCTCGCAATCGATTCAACTGTTGCGATTGATAAGGTTGCCAATAAATCGTTAAACTTAATTTTCTTTTTAATTGAATAATTGTACAAATCATTAGCATATTCTATTCCAAACTCTCTATTCCCAGTAGATTTTGGAGGAAGTAAATCAAAATATGGGTTTGATAAAAGCTTATCTAAAAGTGCATAGTTTATTTTTCCTTTCCGTGCCATTGAACCATTTTCATCATAAAAAATCTTTCCTTTTGATTTTATACGCATAACTTTATCTATCAGAGAATTTGCAGGGCCTGAATCATAGCCAATACATTTTGAAAGTTTTGATTCTACTAATGTTGAATTGGCAATACCACCAAGATTTTGACAAATAAAAGGCCTTTTAATTTCAGGGAAAAGATAATAGTCCAAAATTGGAGCAAGTGGTGCGCCCGCCCCACCTGTAATAATATCTTTTTTTCTGAAATCAAAAATCGTCAATATTCCTGTATTTTGAGAAACTGAATCAGCTTCAGTTATTTGTATAGATACAGTTCTATTCAAATCTTGAGAATGGTGAATAGTTTGTCCATGCAAGCCAATTGCATCAATTTTTGAATTTTGTATTTTATTTTTTTTTAAGAAAAAATTAATTTTCTTAGCTACAAAATCTCCTAATTTTAAACTAAGGCTTTCAATATCAGATATTTTGGAGCTTGGGCCAGAATACAAAATTTCCCTTTGCAAAACAGTTGGGTACTTAAAAGAACTAAAATGCAGCAATTTAAATAGTTGGGTATTTGATGCTTGACTACTAAATCTTAATAAAGAAATATCCAGCGAGTCTGCTGATGTACCCGAATTAACTCCTAATATTTTCATAGTATTTTTTTCTTTTATCATATATCTTTTTATTCTTTGAATAATTCCTTTAAAGATAAAGTTTTGGATAAATCTTTTGCTTTATCGTAATTCATTTTTTTCTTAAACATGATTAATGCTATCCTCGTGTTCCATTTACTTTTTTTTAATAGCTGGAGAGATTTTTTTTGATTCAAATTAAGAAGAATCGACAAATTTCTCAAGGTTCTTGCCTTGAGTTTTTTTGTAGTGGGCGAGATATCTATCATCATATTTTTATAAACTTTTTCTGCTTTAATCATTGCAGTAGTAGTAATAATATTTAATACATTTTTTGTGATTGTTCCTGATTTAAGCCGAGTAGATCCCGCTACAAATTCCGGACCAACATCAAGTATAATATCGAAATCTGAGATTTTATGTTTTTGTTTGTTACAAGTAATAAAAATTGTTTTTGAATTTATTCTCTTAGCATAATTAATCGCTGAAATAACATAATTCGTTGTAGCACTCGCTGAAATTCCGATTAAAAGATCATTTTTTGAAAAACCCTTTTTAATTAAATCATCTCTAGAATTAATCTTTGAATCTTCTGCTCCTTCGATAGCTCTGAAAGTCGCCCTATTGCCTCCAGCTATTAAACCGACAATTTTAGTTGGTGAAGTGCCAAAAGTAGGGGGACATTCAGCCGCCTCAAGTATACCAAGTCTTCCACTAGTTCCAGCTCCAATAAAGAATATTCTGGACCTACTGGAAAATGCTTCAAAGAATATTTTGGTTGCCTTGGCAATTTTTCTTGAATTCTTTTTTAAGATTTTATGTATTACTTCTTCCTCGCTAATAAAAGCGTCAACTATTTCATCAATAGTCTTAGAGTCGGTATCGATTCGCTTATTTATTCTCTCGGTAGAAAGGTCTTTAAAAATATCTTTCATATGATGAGCCTTCGGTAATTTAATTATAACAAACAACATGTAAATTATTATTAATTTTAGACTTCCAATATCATTAATTTCTATATAAAATATATTAATCCAATGAACAAAATCAGTACTGCTCTAATCAGTGTTTGGGATAAATCCAGTCTAGATATACTTGCAAAGAAGTTGATCGAGGTTGGCATAGAGATAATCTCTAGCGGTGGTACCGCCAAATTTCTCAGGGAGAATGGTATTCAAGTCAAAGATGTATCAGATATTACTGGATTTCCGGAAATGCTAGATGGGAGAGTAAAAACACTTCATCCCAAGATTCATGCCGGTATATTGGCCATTAGAAATAATAATCAACATATAGTCGACCTTGAAAATCAATCAATAAATCCTATAGATTTAGTAATTGTTAATTTTTATCCTTTCGAAAAAACCATTGAAAATAAAGACGTAGCTTTTCAAGAAGTCATTGAGAATATTGATATTGGTGGACCGACAATAGTAAGAGCAGCAGCTAAAAATTTCCAAGATGTAAGTGTCGTGGTTGATACTTCAGATTACGAGATTCTTATTAGTAAAATTTCTAACGGTATCTTAACTATGGATAAAGAATTGAATTACAACCTAGCAAAGAAAGCCTTTTCGTATGTTGCAAAGTATGATGCCGTCATATCCAATCATTTGGGGATCCTAAATCTTGATAATTCAAAAAATAAGATGCCTGAGACATTAACTCTTCACTATAAAAAATCATATGACTTACGATATGGAGAGAATCCTCATCAGGAAGGATCTTTTTTTGTTGAAGACAATATTGTTGGGCCTTGTATTGCTAATTCAGTCCAACTACAAGGCAAAGAACTCTCCTTGAATAACATCTACGATGCCAATTCTTGTTTAGAAACGGTTAAAGAATTTAAAACTAACGCCTGTGTGATAGTAAAACACAATAATCCTTGTGGTGTTGCAGAACATAAAAGACTTCTCCAGGCATATATTGATGCAAGAGACTGCGATCCAACAAGTGCATTTGGAGGAATAGTCGCTTTTAATAACAAAGTCACAAAGGGCTTAGCCGAAGAAATAGCAAAAACTTTTATTGAAGTACTAGTCGCACCTGAATATTCTGATGATGCTTTAGAAATCTTAAAGAGTAAATCTAATCTTAGAGTTCTTAAAACTCCTCCCTTCTCTGAGAAAAATAAAAATCTAATGGATATAAAAAAAGTAGTTGGTGGCATTCTTTATCAGGATTCTGATCTTGAATCTGATAAAGATTTTACAGATTACACGGTAGCCACTGAAAGGGCCCCAACAAATAAAGAAATTAAAACTCTCTTGTTAGCTTGGAAAGTTTGCAAAAATGTGAAATCTAATGCTATAGTGCTCGCAAGAGAAAACAAGACTGTTGGAATTGGAGCTGGACAAATGAATAGAGTCAATTCGGTCCAATTAGCGAGAATAAAGGGGGAGGAGCACTATGGAACAAAAGGGTCAGTTTTGGCTTCAGATGCTTTTTTTCCATTTAGAGATGGTGTAGATGAGGCTGCAAAATCCGGTGTCACAGCTATAGTTCAGCCTGGTGGATCAATAAGAGACGAAGAAGTTATTGCAGCTGCCAATGAAAACAATATCGCTATGATATTTGTTGGGATTAGACACTTCAAACATTAGTTATCTAAGATTATCTTTCTTTCTTTTATTAAAATTCCGAGTGAATATTCCAATGAAGCAATTGAAATATTATAATTGGATAGTGCTTTATTATATTCAGCCTGAGCATAAATCATGTCTCTTTGTGCCTCTAAAACATCCCTTGTTTTTGCCATGCCAATTTTAAACCTTTCCTCCTCGATCTTTAATACTTCATCCTTTAAGGACAAATATAACTTCGAAGACTCAACATTTTTTATACTCGACATTAGCTCTCTATAAGAATTTCTTGTATCTAGATTTATCGAATCTAACAACTTATTCAGCAATGATATTCTTTGATTTCTTTGGGCAATCGCTATTTCGTATCTACCTTCAGCAGCATTATTGTTCAGTGGAATAGTTAGTTTTGCCCCAATACTCCAAGATTTGTTTTCTAAAGATTTCAATGTATCCATGGAATCCGAGAAACCTTCATCATATTTAGATGCAATTCTAGGTACACCTAAAATTGTTGTTGAATAATCAGAATTTTTAGAACCACCTAGACCTGCGTATGCTAAAGATGCTTCAATATCAAAATCAGGTAACAACTGATTGGAATAATATTTAACGAGTTGTTTGGAATTTTCAAGTTGCATAGATTCCTGTCTAATCTCTGGCCTATTGTTTATGGCAATATATTCTAGTTCAGATTCATCGAACTGCTTTAATATTTTTTTCTCGACATAATCATCAACAATAATTTTCTGAGATAGTGGTAATGACAAGGACAATTTTAATAAATCTGACGAAGCTTGATAAGCGTTTTCCGCTTTAATAAGGTTGACTTTTCTAAAAGCAACTTCTGACTGAGCCTGCAATAAAGCAATCTTAGGCAAAGTACCTATCTCGATTTCAATTCTATTTTTTTCTACTAAATCTTCAGCAAGTCTAAGTGAGAAATAAGCAAGTTCAAGGTTCTTGTCAGCATATACCACATTCCAATATTTTGTTTCGACGTCCAATATTGTTGAAGCGATAATTCTTTCAAGTTCAATTTTAGATATTTCATTATTTCTCTTCGCAATTATTATTTTAGAATTATTTATATTGGTTCCGAAATCTCTGAACAAATTTTGTCTCAATGTAAATTCTAGACTCGTTTCCCACCGAGGGCTAATTGCACTTGTTCCCAAATCAGTTTTGGTTTTGTTTATCTCGACATCAAATAGACTATAATGTGTTCCCGTAGGCAAATAGCCTTCAAATTCTAAACTTGCAGAGGTCAAATCTTCATTTATAACATTATCCTTGGCAAAGGCCGAAGTAGAGGGCGTAGTTGAATCGATATAATTTAATTCAATAGTCAAATTCGGATCGTATATGGATCGAGATTCTTTTATTTCACCAAAACGTAATTCTAATTCAGCTTCTTGAATGATTATATCCCTATTGTTTTTTAAAGCATATTGTATTGCATCTTCCAATGAGATTGAAAAAGTGGGAGCTACAAGTACGAAAAAGAACAGAAGTACTTTTAGAATCATTGTTATTAATGTATCAGATTATAAAAAAAAAGGGAGTCCTAAAATTAGGACTCCCTGTAATAGCGTTAAACTAAATACTATTTAGTTGCGGCAGGAGCTTTAAAGAAATCATCAATAAAGATCATTAATCTAGATTGAAACGCCCAGATATTTCCTTCTGTTTCAAGTAAAGATTTTGCCCGCATACCACTAGTATTATTGTAGGCTTGAGCAATTAAAGCATCCTCAAGACCGCTACCTACATCAATATATGAACCAATTAATGAAAGTTCAACTCCATCAACTAGATCCATTGAATATGTAGCTTCATACTCAGTACCTATATAGTCATCGATAGTACCTACTGTACCATCAGATGCACCAGCATTAGCACCTATATTTTGGTCGGCTGGATTGTCATTTTCATTCCATGCCATGATAACTTGAAGATTCAAATTATCACCATTTGCAAGGCCATAATCTATGGCACCTCTTAGATAACTCGCATTAATAACACTTCCTGATCTTTGATAAAGAGTAGGAATAACGTGTTTAAATAACAGGTTATCGAGATTGTAAGCACCACTAAATCTTATGATAGAACCCTCATAGTCATTTGAGGTTGTATTTCTCTCATCACCAGGTGATGTACCAGCTTCAATTAGTAGTTTTGAAAATGGAGCTGTTCCATCAACTGTTAATCTAGCTGCTGCAACATAGTTGGTTCTCTTAACAACCAATTGGTCTTGGTTGGCATCAAGTGAAGCCTCAGGTGACAAGTCACCGTATGCACCAGTATATTCTGTAATGAACTGCCATCCATCACCTGAATATTGCATATAAGCACTATAAAGTGCTAGCGCCATGTCATATCTGTACATGGTCCCTGCAATAGACATATTGTTTTGTTCTATAAATGGGAACAGATAAGCACCATAGACTAAATTACCATTTGCTATAATCACAGCACTAGCTAAATAATCTACAGTTTGACCATTACCGTCAAACAGTCCAAAAGAACTGTCAGAACTATGGCTTCCAACTTCAAAGTCACTACCACCACCAAGATAATCAGAAACTAACACTAATGTTAAGCTTCCCAATGGTGTACCAAAAGCTTTTAACCAAAGTAAACGATCGACGTTAAAACCCTTGTCTGAATAAGGATCATGACCACCGTTTGCATATATACCCATAGCAAAGTCAAATGGTTGTCTTCCGATTCTTACGAAACCTTTATCACCTAAGTTAATATCTGCATGCATGTACTTAACTGTGAAACTTCCGTAATCTTCATCGATAGCATCATCACCCCAAAGAAAAGCACCGCCAAACCTGTCGGTGTATCTTAGGTCATCCATAACAACACCACCACTTTCTGAACCATCAGAGTCTTCACCAAACAGACCACCAGTAGCACCACCAGCAATAGCATTACTTAGAACATCAATTGACGATCTAATTGTAACTGCATCACTAAGGACTAATTGAGGTGTTAGACGAAGAGTCATATCAGCAAAGTGGATATGCTCACCAGTAGTATCACTATCTAAACCACCAGCTAAGTTTAACAACTCGGCAGGTGTAAGAATGTTATGATACGTGGCATTATGGAGTGATCTCCAACGAAACCGCATAAAACTTGGGAATCCGCCAAGGCTTAGTTCCACAGCAAAAGATGGAATAGCTAGACCAAGAGCAAAGACCAAAGTTAATACATATTTCATAATACGCATCTCTCTACCTCCTTTTTGTAAAGATACATAACTATATTGTATTTTTGCCCTCTAAGTCAAGGTATTTGTTAATTTTTTCTTAAGAAATCTTGTGGTTTTTGCTTAACAAAATCATTCTTTTGACAATTTTATCTCTTAATCTGATAAAGATTTAAAAAAGATCAAGCATTACAGGTAGTTGGATGATTTATCACAAATCAAAGATTTTTCCCGGATTCATTATATTTTTAGGGTCTATTGATCGCTTTAAAAGCTTCATCAATGGTAACGAATCGCCATGTTCCATTAACAAATATTCTTTTTTGTTAAGACCAATTCCATGCTCACCCGTGATAGTACCACCTAATTCGAGAGATTTTGCAACCAATTTATCACTAAATCGTCTAATCATATGAAAATCGTCCTTATTTTGAGGATCATATAGAATTGTGACATGGAAATTTCCATCTCCTACATGTCCTATTATCGGGGCTCTTAGGTTAAGTTTTCTTATCTCTAATTCAGCAAATTCTATGCATTCTGCAAGTTTTGTAATTGGGACACAAGCATCCGTGGCATATATCCTTGAATTTGGCTTAAGCGCCTTAACAGACCAGTAAACATCATGTCTCGCTTTCCAAAGTCTATTTCTTTCTTCAAAATCTTTTGACCAACTGAATTTAAATCCATTGTTAGCCTCGCAAATATCCTTTGAGTTATCGATTGATTCAATATTTGATCTCTCACTTCCATGAAATTCAAAAAAAAGAGTAGGTTCGATATCCAGACCTTCAAGTTTTGAGAAATTAATACTTATCTCCATCTGTTCAGCATTCAATAATTCAATTCTTGCAACTGGTATACCAAACTGGATAATCTCTTTTGCCGAATTTACCGCTCTTTCAACACTATCAAAATGACATATCCCACTTATGATGCTTTCTGGAACAGGGCTGAGCTTCAGTTGTATCTCTGTTATTATTCCCAATGTTCCCTCTGAACCAATAAACAATCCGGTCAAATTGTAACCAGCAGATGATTTCTTGGACCTACTCCCAGTTGTAATTATATCCCCATTAGGTAGAACAACTGTCAGAGCCAAAACATTCGTTCTCATCGTACCATATCTTACTGCCATTGTTCCAGAAGCTGAAGTTGAACACATCCCTCCTATAGTAGCATCCGCCCCCGGATCAATTGGAAAAAAAACACCTTGATCTTTCAAATAGTTGTTTAGTTGAATTCTTGTTACCGCAGCCTGTACTCTACAGTCAAAATCGTCTTTATTAATTTCTAGAATATCGTTTAAATTCTCAAGACTTACGGAAATGCCTTTCTCGTTTCCTACAACTTGTCCTTCTAAAGATGTCCCTGCACCAAAAGGAACAACAGGTACTTCATATTCGCTGCATAATTTTAATATTTCCGAAATTTCTTCCGTACTATTGGGGAAAGCAACACCAAAGGGGAGCACGGGGTCAAATATGTCCTCTCCTTTTGCATAATTTGATCTTACACTTTCAGACAGAGCAAATCTCTTATCAAGTAACGATAAAATTTTTTTAACAAACCCTTCGTTCATACGTAATTAGTATAAACTTTATAAAAAAGAATGCCTTTCAATTAGTATGTTGCCTTGAATTAATCTAATTCTTCGATACTTTCTCCGCCCATCCATGATGGTCTTTCGTCCCATTGCTTGTTAATCCATGAGCATCCTTGGACCGAGGAAAGAAGAAAAACCGCGAGTATAAAAATTCTTGAAAACTTTTTCAAATTAAACCTCCGGACTTTGTTTACTATATTAATACATATCAGAGATTTTTCAAAAAAATGCAGAAAATTCTTCGTATCCCTTCCCGCACCATGTCTATATATATTTTTAGAATTTAAACTGAGCCTGTAATCTAAATGTTCTTGTTTGTTTGTTGTTTTGTTTAATGCCAGCAGAAGTTAGTCCCTGTTCTTCGTTGATGTAACCATAATCAGCATTGATTTTCAAATTATGGCCAACAAAATATTTTGAAATCATATAAGTGTGTTCAGTGATTAAATCATCAGATTTATCTGATTGATCTCTTTGTCCATACCTATAGCCAGCTGACCAGTTGTCCATTATATGATAAGAACCTTGCAATCTTAGCCAATTTATTGATTCATTTCCAATCTTCAGCGTATCCTCGGATCCTTTAAGTGTGGAGTATTCGCCCTCCAAGGAAGCCCCTTTGTATTTAAGCGCTACATCATAAGTCCAGCCAGTTACATCTAGTTGGGTTAATCCATAAGAGGTTTTTCCATTGTAACTCTTATAAGCTTTCCACAGGTCTTGGAGTCTGTCGTCAAATTTGCCTCCAACATTCTCTGAAAAATTTAATGAGCTATAAGTAGTCTCAATGCCTTTCCATGAAAGATAACCTGATGAAATTCTTATCCTTAATTCATCAGATTTCTTTAGGTCTCCTTGGCTTTTTTTCATTTTTCCAAGAGGATGGAATTCCAATCTAGTCACATATACATTGTCATTTACATCTAGGTCTGATGTATCTCTTTTTGTATTACCACCAAGACCAGTACCAAAATAAAAAGTACCTGTTATGACATCTCTAAAGTAACCATCCAGTTTGAGTCCATGATCTCTCGCGAAACCGATTTGTTTTGAAGATTTATCAACGAACTCAAGTGTGCTTGAGGAATTTTGTTCTTCAAGGGTCCATGGCACTTTCATTTGACCAAAAGTAAGTTTAGCAACCGGTTTTTTTGCACTACCAAATTTATATCCAACGTACACGTCTGCCATCCCAAGTCCACTACCTGCACCACCACACTCAGTGCCGTTTTTATCAGAACAAAATACATATTTGTAGAATATGTTTGGACTATATGCATACCCACCAATAGTTACATTGAATCTCCTTATTTGAAAATCGGCACCTCGGCCAGTAATACCATCTGTTGTAGATCCTGGTGAACCTTGTTTTTCCTGGTTCCATATTGTGTGATCAAATCTGGCTTGAATTCTACTGCCAAGATTCAGTTTAAATGCTTCTCCACCTTTAAACTCAATTCCTTCGCCTGCCTTATACCTTAATTTGATATCCTCAGAATCTGTAATTAAGTCAGTTTTTAAATTGTTGATAATTACAGATGAAGAATCTTCAGGCAATTCTTTGCTAAATACCGTTGAGATAAAGATTAAAGAAGATAACAAGAAAAGTGGTATTATGAGCTTATTCATATGTGCTTTTAATCTTAACCTTCATTTCCTTGTAAAAATAGAACTCCAAAGACTACCAAAATTGAAATCGCAAGTCCAAGTAAAAGTTTTCCAAAATCTTTTGCAACAATAGGGAAAATATATTTCAATTTATACTCTTTTCTAGTAGTCGACATTGCCAATTCTCTACCAGAAAGAAGTCCCACAAAAACCCATGTAGTCGACATTGGAAGGTCATTCCATTCTTTGAAAGAATATAAAATTAATCCATATATGACGTTAATTATACTTGTGGAACGTAAGTATCGAGAGCCAGTCTTGTTTAAGACAATTTTTTGTATTCTTCCACCTCCAATATAGAAGATAAAAGCCAAAAAAAGAACCCCGGTGGCTATTACAGCCAATAAAGAATAAAGCGGCAATTGGCGTGGTAAATAGACCGCAATATTTGCTAAATCATGCTGTAACCATATAACAAACAAATAACCGCTGGTGACCCATTGGGCAACTCTCCAGTATTTTATATTCTGAGAATGGACTTTATTTTCTTTTTCATCAAGAAATGAACTTATCACTAACCAAATTAGATAAGCTGCCACAGCCGCGACACCGTATCCGACTATCGATTTAACAACTATTTTTTCTAACACAACTTGAGAAGCAAATACCGAGAATACCAAAAAAGTAGTAGAGACTGGTATGCCATATCTAGTTAAAAAAAGAAGAACTGCAGGAGCCAAGGCATGATACCATTGTGGTTCTATGTAAGCTACTCTCGTTAATCGACCATAGGCTATATCACCACCCGTTGTTATCCAGCCATAAAGCACAACCAACGTAAAGATAGTGCCGCCAAACAACCATAACCATTTCCAGTCTATCGATTCTTTATTGGAAGCTATGAAAGTTCCAAGAGTTTGAATGCTGTCATTTGCAATTACCGAGTATGAGGCGAGTAAAAATCCTATTATAGCCCAAATGCTAAGTATTTCCATGTTACACCTCTATAGATTTTATAAATAAATTTTGGCAAAAAAAAGTATTCTTTTGTGTATAAGGAAATAATGAAAAAGTGTAGTTGTGGAATTTCACGAAACAAAAATATAAACTAAAAAAAAAAAATTACAACAGTTTTTCTAAGAAAACTTAGTGCACTTAATGGAGTTGTCTGACTGGAATTTTTTTATCCTCCGAAGCTAGATAGATCTCCATGGCTTCTGGTAAAAACTCTCTCATCGCTTGTATTCTTTTTAGGGTTGGAGGGTGGGTACTAAGCCATTCGGGTGGTCTTGGTTTGCCCTTATTGGTCTCATACATTATTTCCCAGAACGTGACTGCCTCTTCGGGATTATAGCCAGCCCTTGCCATATATATCAATCCGATTTGATCTGCTTCACTTTCTTGTAATCTACTATAAGGAAGAATAACACCAATCAATACAGTCGGGGCATATGCTTGAAATACCGCATACTGGACAGCTGAATCCTTTTTTCGCATAGCAATCTGAAGAGCAACGGCACCCACCTGAGCTAAAATCCCCAAACTTATTCTTTCTCCACCATGCCTTGCAGTTGCATGCGCAATTTCATGTCCCATAACCGCTGCTATTTGAGCCTCGTTGTCCATAATATCAAGAATGCCTTCATAAAATGCAATCTTTCCACCGGGGAGGCACCATGCATTGATAACATCTGATTCAATTACATTAAATTCCCAATTGTAATTCTTTCCGGTTACCGGCCCAATTCTGGTACCTACTTGCCGTACAGAATCTATATAGGCCTTATTGGTAGATAATTTATTCTCTTTTAATGCTTGATTATATGCAGTAAGGCCTAATTGTATCTCTTGATATTCAGACAAAAGAATCAATTGACCTCTGCCAGTTATAGGAGCCGTAGTACAGGAGATTAAAAAAAGAGAAAGAAAGATAAAAAGTGCGGGTAAGTTTCGTATCATTTATTTTGCGAAGAGCTTTTTCATTCTTTCTATGCCTTGATGGATATCATCATCAGATAAAGCATATGTGATCCTAGAAAATCCTTCTCCTTGAGTACCAAAGGCTGTTCCAGCAACAACTGCAACGCCTGCTTCAACCACAAGCTTATCCGTAAATTCTTGAGATGTAAGACCAGTTCCCGAGATATCAGGAAAACAATAAAATGAACCAGGGGGAGCCACGCATTCGATTCCCGGGACCTCGTTCAACCCCTTAACCATAAGATCCCTTTTGTCTTGTAAAAGTTCCCTTTTTTCAATAGTCCAATCTTGAGGTCCGCTAATAGCTTCAAAAGCAGCCCTCTGAATAAATGCAGCTACATTTGTTATTGAATCTTGTAAAAAGATAGAAAGCTTTGTAATGATTTCCTGATTTGCTACAGCAAAACCTATTCTCCAGCCCGTCATCGCATACGTTTTGGACCACGTATCAATGACGATACACCTATCTTTCATTTCAGGTATCGATGCTATTGTCTTATGTTCTTTTCCATCATAGATTACTTGGCTAAAAATCTCATCAGTAATCACTAAGAGGTCGGGATGTTTCAATACAATCTCGGCAATTTCTTCAGGATTTTCAACTAGCTGACCATTTGGTCTTTGTGGAGTATTGATGATAAGAAGTTTAGTTTTATCAGTAATCATTTTGTCAAGCTTTGCAAGGTCGTACTGCCAATCTCCTTTGTTTAAAG
>Ga0066382_10000002_pt1 | contig 145981 bp, 148 predicted proteins | sample Knorr_S23_td_NAD_FD_71218 | JGI IMG/M metagenome (GOLD analysis project Ga0066382, IMG submission 71218) | Marine microbial communities from Southern Atlantic Ocean transect - Knorr_S23_td_NADW_ad_2500m_LV_B | ecosystem: Environmental > Aquatic > Marine > Oceanic | place: Southern Atlantic... | reverse complement strand
TCTATATTTCAAACTTAAAGATGAAAATATAAATATAGATTTTATTGACATAGGCGGAGGTCTAGGAATTAAATATAAGGACGAAGATCGCCCGCCGTCCAAAAAAAAATTTGCTCAGAAAATTATTAAAAGAATGAAAAGAATTAATTGCAAATTGCTACTTGAGCCTGGTAGGTCTCTTGTTGGAAATTCTGGCTATCTTCTTACAGCGGTTGTGTACAAAAAAAATAATTACAAAAAAAACTTCTTGATAATTGATGCTGGTATGAACGATTTGTTAAGGCCTGCACTTTATGGATCATATCATAAAATTAGTAAAGTTATTCGATCCCACAAGGATGAAAAAATTTACGATGTTGTTGGCCCAATCTGTGAGACGGGAGATGTAATAGCAAAGAATTTATCTATGAATGATGTGAAATTAGGAGACATTTTAGTTATACATTCTGCTGGTGCTTATGGGGCTACTATGTCATCAAATTACAATACAAGACCCAAAATTCCAGAAATCCTTGTCTCCGGAAACAAAACATTTTTAATAAGAAAAAAAGAGACCATATCTCAAATTTTAGAAAATGAGGTAATTATATAATATGAATGATTCATTAATAATCTCAATTTTTGATAAAGGGGGGTTTTTTGTATATCCAATATTATTATGTTCAATAATTGCCCTATCAATTTTTCTTAAAAGACTATATTTAACTAGAAGAAAAAATATATTTACCCTCGGTTTTTTGGGAAAATTAGAAAATTATATTTCTGAGGGTAATTTTGATAGTTGTATTGTTTTTTGTCAAAAAGATGGATCAGTTTTTTCAAAAATAGTTGTCACTGCGTTACTTAATAGAAGTAAGCCGACCAATGAATTAGAGAAAATAATTGAGGATGAAGGTGTAAGGCAAATATTTGATCTTTCAAAATCTAACGAAATACTAGGATCTCTAAGTAACATTAGCACGCTCCTTGGTTTATTGGGAACAATATCCGGAATGATTACAGTTTTTCAAGTGATAGCTACCCAACCTGTAGTTGACCCTCCTAGTTTAGCGGGAGGTATATCCGAAGCATTGTACACTACTGCATTTGGCTTGCTTGTGGCTATCCCAACTTTTATTGGGTACAAATTTTTGGCAGAAAGAATTAATGAAATCGCTATGATGCTCCAAGCTGAATCTATGAAATTATTATCAAGGATAAAAAATTAATTCTATGAATTTTACTAAAAATATTCAAGATAATAAATTAAACCTAGACCTTACACCAATAATAGATGTCGTATTTAATCTTTTGATTTTTTTTGCGTTGTCTTTGAACTTTAGTGAAATTACTTCGAGTTTGAATATCAAGTTGCCAAAGGCGAAGTCTTCTGAAGTAATAACTGATCAACAAATTGTCATCAGCATAGAAAAGGGCAATAAAATCTCAATCAACGATAAAGCAGTTTTTCTGGATCAAATTCCAACATATTTGTCAAACGAGAACCAAAATAAGGTAGTTGTTATCAAAGCTGACACAACTATAGATCACGGATTTGTCGTACAAATTATGGATATAATTAAACAATCAGGGTTCAAAAAACTAGGAATAGCAACCAAGAAAGTAGAATAAGAAATTTTCTATGAACAATACAAAATTTTAAAAAATAAAAATGAAAAAGAATTCAAATATGCTTTTGGGTTATTCATTGATAATTGGAACAGCGTTCTTTACGGCTTTTTCATATATTTTTGGAACAATGGTGTCACTTGATTTGTACCCTGAGACAATTGCATTTTATTGGTTTTTCGGAGCCTTTTTGGTTGCTCTTGTCAAAAGATGGATATTCTCGATTTTTGACACTAAATATAAGATTTCTATATCCGACTTAAGAAAATATTCCCTAGTAATGGGGATATCGTCGGTAGCTACAATTTTTGGTATGGTTTTCTGGGTAATAGCTTTGCGGGAAATAGGCCCACCGATGACTTCTTTTCTAATGAAGTTTCAAGTTGTATTCTCCGTAATATTAGGATTCTTATTTTTAAATGAAAAACTAAGAAAGCTAGAAATTTTTGGTATTTTTCTAACCCTTATAGGAGGACTTGTAATCACTTATGATATTTCTCATTTTGAACTTAAGGGTGGATTGTTCGCAATATTCGCTGCTTTTTCTTATTCTTGTCTTTTTCTAATAGTGAGAAAACTGGGTTCAAAATTAAATATGATGATAGTTGCTACATTAAGATCATTAGGAGTTGCTATTCTTGCCGTGGCTTATCTACTCTTTACAAATAAATTCCAATTTCCGTCCGGTTTAGATCTCGCATATATGTTTATTGGGGGAACATTTGGGGCATATATAGGTAAAGCTTTCCAATTTCAGGCGATTAAGCTTGTTGATATCTCTAGAACAACAGCGATTACTCCGCTTGAAGCGGTTTTTGTAATTGGTCTAACTTTTGTATTTTTTGATACGATTCCAAGTAGTATTAAATTAACTGGCGGTGCTCTAATAATTTTGGGAGTGCTTTTTCTCTTAATCTTTAGAAATGAAAATGTAGGCTAAAAAATATTAGTTTTTAATTTATTTTTTGTTTTGTGTCTCTTTGTTGCTAATTGAATGAGATTGTCAATTAGTTTTTTATACTTAATTCCACTATGTTCTAATAGTTTTGGATACATACTGATTGAGGTAAAACCAGGAATAGTATTGATTTCGCTCATAAAAAGCTTTGGACTTTTGATGTTTTTTGTTTTTCCATATAAAAAATCAATCCTAGCCATCCCTTCGCAGCCTATAATCTTGTAGGCTTCTATCGCATTTTTTTCTATTTCTTTTTTAAGGGACTTGTTTTTTTGGGATTTGTCAAAAGGTATTTCAAATTGTGATTTTCCATCAATATATTTTGCATTATAATCATAGAATTCAGAAGATGGAATTATTGAACCAGGACTCGATACGATACAATTTTCATTGCCTAGCACGCCTACTTCTATCTCATATGGATTTATAACGGCTTCCTCGACAAGTATTTTGCTAGAAAATCTAAAACTTTCTTTGATTTTTAAAACTAGCTCTTTCTTTGTCTTTACTTTATAGATTCCAACGCTTGATCCAAGATCTGCTGCTTTAACAAAACAAGGAAGTTTGATTTTTTTTAATGAATTTCTTACAATTTCTGCTTGATTCATTTTCCATTCGTACTTTTTAATCTGAATGAATGAAGGAGTTCTTATATTAATATTCTCTAGAATTCTTTTGGTTACGATTTTGTCCATACAAATTGCCGAACTACCTACGTCACTCCCCACATAAGGTTTGTTGATTATTTGTAACAAACCTTGAATAGATCCATCTTCTCCGCCTGTACCATGAACAATTGGGAAATAAACATCGATATCTACATTCTTAATAATTTTATTATTTTTTATTATTGATAAATCTTTACTTTTACCGAGTGGAAAAACAATTCTATTTTTTGTCGGCTTAAATTCTAGCTTGCTTTTTTTTGTAATGATTTTTGACTCTCTGAATGAGCCTTTTTTTTCTATGTATATACCAATTATTGTATATTTCTTTTTATCTATATTGTTCAATATTGAATTAGCTGAAATTATCGATATTTCATGCTCTACCGATTTTCCACCATATATAAGACATACTCTCATCAGTGATATTAAATCAATAATACTCTTAAATTAATTAATTGTTTATTATTCTTCATAATTTGGTAAAATAAAAATATCGATTTTTTTAATATCTTTGTCAATAATTTATAAGATATGCATAAGGGGGAAAAGTCAAATGTCTACCAAAGTAGTTATAAGTGAGCCTTTGCGTACAGCGATTGGAACTTTTGGAGGTACTCTCCAAGACGTTCCCGCAGTAGATTTAGGAATTACCGTTGTTAAGGAAATTTTAGAAAGAAATGAGATTGACCCAACTCAGGTTGACGAATGCATAATGGGGAACATATTGGGGGCAGGCCAAGGGCAAAACCCCGCTAGGCAGGTTGCTTTAGGAGCTGGTCTTGACTATGACACGCCATCTTATACTTTAAATCGTGTTTGTGCTTCGGGTGTTCAATCTGTTGCAAATGCTACTCAAGCAATTAAAGCCGGAGATTCAGATTTGGTTATTGCTGGTGGTATAGAAAATATGAACCTAGCCCCATTCCTCTTACCTAAGGCAAGATATGGGTACAAAATGGCTATAAATGCTAAAGATGAGATTCTGGATGGAATGGTACATGATGGACTTTGGGATATTTTTAATGATTACCATATGGGTATCACCGCAGAGAATCTTGCAGAAAAATATAAGATTACCAGGGAGCAACAAGATCAGTTTGCAATTGAAAGTCAAGGTAAAGCAAAAAAAGCAATAAGAGGCGGAGTATTCAAAAAAGAAATCGTACCCGTTCCATTGAAAAAAGGTGTCTTTGATATAGATGAACATCCTAGAGAAGTATCAATGGCTGCATTAAGCAGGCTCAGACCAGTTTTTATTCCTGACGGTACGGTAACTGCCGGCAATGCATCGGGTATTAATGATGGAGCAGCTGCTATGCTGGTTTCATCAGAGTCAAAGGCAACGGAATTAGGTCTTAATCCAATTGGTGAAGTCATTTCTCTTGCAGTTGCGGGCGTTGACCCGGCTATCATGGGGATTGCTCCTGTCGCGGCGATGAACAAGGCACTTGCTAAAGCTGGATTGACAATTGATGATATTGATTTAATTGAATTAAATGAAGCTTTTGCCGCACAATCATTGGCCGTTTTAAGTGATTTTCCGATTCCTGCAGAAAAGTTAAATGTAAATGGAGGAGCCGTTGCTCTTGGTCATCCAATTGGTGCATCTGGAACAATTTTGATTGTTAAACTTTTACATGAGATGCAAAGAAGACAAGTCAAAAGAGGATTGGTTTCTTTATGTGTTGGAGGCGGACAAGGTATTGCTATGGTTTTAGAAAATCCAAATGCTTAACCTTTAAGACAAAATGTCGGATGATAGAAAAACTCAAAGTACGGATGTATTTAGTTCTCAACTTAATATTGAAACGAAAAAATTCTTTTTCGATTTGAAAGAGAATCGTAAGGGTCAATATTTAAGGATTACCGAGGTAAGTGGTGGTAGATCAAGCATAGTTATTCCGGTGAATGGTTTGAAAGATTTTCAAGATCAAGTACAAGGAATAATTGATAAGGCCTCGAAAAAATAACTCATATTTGTAGGCTTTCTATACTTTTGATCTGATATTTGTTCTTTACAATCCTTGCCTTGTTATTAGACAAAAATACTTCATTTTTGTCAACGTTTTCACGGTGATTCAAAAACCCCAATGCAAAAGTTATATTATCTTTTGGTAGATATACCTTACTTGAAATATGACCTATGTCTTCATCTTTATTATTTTTAATAACTTGATTAATTTGCACATTACTTTTTGTTTTCATGCAAGCAAGCGTTCTTTTTACTTGACCTCTATATCTTATTCGTGCAATTATTTCCTGACCGATATAGCAACCTTTGGTAAAACTAATAGCTGACCACATATTTGCTTCGATGGGTATAACGCCGGAATGAATTTCGTAGGGGTAGCTAGGAATTCCGTTAATTATTTTCCATTGTACATATAGCTCCTCGTCCATTATTTCTTCTTCTAGTGCTTTTTCGTGACCTCTTTCGATAAATATAATTTTAAAGTTTTCTTCTAAAGAAATTGGAGAATTAAAACTAAGTAGATTGTCCAAATCGCATCCTTTTGCTTTTAATATTTTGTAATCTTTTGACAAATTATTTATTTTGACGTCAAAAGACATTCTATATTTTGTAAGATATTCAATTAAAGAATCAATTTGATTGGAATTGGTTTGTATATAAATGGAATTGCCGTTGATTTTAAATATACAAATATCAAACAAAATTTTACCTTTATTGGTCAGGATTAGATTATGTATAGAGGCACCTTCTGATAGGTTTGTGACTTCATTGGAAGAGATTCCGTTTAAAAATTTGATATGATCCTTACCAGATAATCTTATCAAAGATTGACTCTTCAGTTCGAATATGAAATTTTCTTCTTCTAAAAAATCCATTAATTCGGCGGATGAAAATTCTCTCATTTATTCTCCAGTCTTGATTTTTTTTCTAAGATTTATAAAATAAGATACATAATATTTACCTACTTTGGAATTTTTTGTTTATTATAATAAGGTTAATATGGATTTTGAATTAGAAAATAAAGTCGTAATCATTGGTTCAGGAGCTGCTGGGTTGACAGCCGCTATTTATGCGGCTAGAGCCAATCTTGAGCCCTTAGTTTTTGAGGGATTCCAGGCAGGTGGTCAATTAACTATGACTACTGATGTTGAGAATTATCCAGGTTTCCCCAATGGTGTAATGGGTCCAAACTTAATGGACTTACTTAGAGAGCAAGCCCAAAGATTTGGAGCTAACTGTATTGCAGCTCAAGTTGAGAAAGTAGATTTTGATTTATACCCATATTGTTTAACGGTTAACGAGAAACAAATATATGCTGATTCTATAATCATCGCAACTGGGGCAACTGCAAAATTGTTAGATGTACCTGGAGAATCCAACTTGATTGGCAGAGGAGTTTCGACATGTGCAACTTGCGACGGATTTTTTTATAAAGATAAAAAAATTCATGTAATTGGTGGTGGTGATAGTGCCATGGAAGAAGCGAATTTTCTCACTAAATTTGCTAAACAAGTTACGATTGTGCACAGAAGAGATCGGCTCCGAGCATCAAAAATAATGCAAGATAGGGCGAAATCAAATCCTAAAATTAATTTTCTTTGGAATGCCGAATTACACGAAATAATTGGTACTCAAAAAGATGGTACAAACTCTTTTTTCTATAAAGATGTAAAAACAAATAAAATTACGAAAGTCGAGACGGAGGGAATCTTCATTGCTATTGGACATAATCCAAACACAGAACTGTTCCTCAATAAAATCGATATGGATGATAGTGGTTATATTCTTACTGAAGGAAAATCCTCCAAAACAAACTTGAAAGGGATTTTTGCAGCCGGAGATGTTCAAGACGATGTATATCGTCAAGCTATTACCGCAGCTGGGAGTGGCTGTATGGCAGCAATAGATGCTGAGCGCTTTTTAGAAGAGGAGAAATAAGACTTATTTATGAATTATAGATCTTTTCCTAGAAATGATGATATCAAAGTATCAGAGGTTGGATTTGGTGTGTGGTCTGTCGCTACTAAATGGTGGGGAGTAGATGACGAAAAACTCGGGATCTCTTTACTGCAGCATGCTTTTAGTGAAGGAGTGAATTTTTTTGATACTGCAGATGTTTATGGAGAAGGATATGGAGAAGAAATATTAGCCAAAGCCTTTCCTAGATCAAGAGACAAGAGAATCTATGCAACTAAATTTGGATATGACATCTATGCAAATCCAGGTGAAAGAAAAGGTCATTCCGAACTCCCACAAAAATTTTCTGCCGATAAAATCAAATATTCATGTGAGCAAAGCCTAAAAAGATTAAAGACCGATTATATTGATATATATCAAATGCATAATCCAAGACTAGACTTCATAAATAATCAAGAAGTACTAGAAACACTTCATGGATTAATTAAAGAAGGCAAAATAAGATCTTTTGCTATGGCTCTGGGGCCTGATATTGGCTGGCTTGAGGAAGGACTTCAAGCAATGAACCATAATCCTATCGCGTTGCAAATAATTTACAATCTTCTTGAACAAGAGCCTTCCAGGTCTCTTTTTAAGAAATCTGAAGAGACAAAAACCGGTCTAATATCAAGAGTACCCCACGCATCTGGAATAATGGATGGAACTTTCACGAACGAAAAAATTTATTCAAAAGATGATCATAGAAGTCACAGAAAACAACTGTGGATGGAAGCGGGACTTAAAGTGAAAAAGGATTTTGAGTTTTTGTACAAAGATACTGGAACAACAATCAGTCAAGCCGCGATTCTCTTTCCATTATCTGTGTCAAACATATGTACCGTATTGCCGAATTTCACAACACATGAAGAAGTAGATGAATTTACTAAAGTATCAGAACTTACTCCTTTCTCTAGGGAGGAAATCGACCAAATTGAATATTTATGGAAAAATTCTCATTCGAAGATTCTTGACCAACCATTTTCCAACAGTTTAACAAAACCTACCCCTTTATAAATCTTGGGAAGTTTTCTCTTTAATTGCCCTTCTATAAAAGTAGGTTCCTATAAGTAAAGTACATAAATTTCTTACGACTAGGGAAATAGCGGCACCATCGTGTTTTAAGATATCTACTAGAGAGAACAACGAAAAACAATAAATAACTGTTGTTGCAGCAGTAATAAAAGTCAAATATTTTGCTTTTCCAAGTGCAAGCATTGATGGATTAACCCAATAAGAAGCATTATGGATTATCATAGCTAAAATAAGAATTATTAAAGCAGTTTCTGCGGCAACAAATTGCTCTCCAAAAAAAACGAAAAGTATTTCATAGGAAAAAATATAAATTATAATTCCAATGACCAACGATGAGATTAGAATCATCCTCAGTGATTCTAATATTAATCTCTTATAGTTATTAAAATCTTTTTCGGCATTCAATCTAACAAATTCTGGAAATATTATCTCAAGTGCTGGATCCATTATCCTTCTTATTATTTTTACTATTGCCCTTGCAGCCCTATATAATCCGGCATAAATGGGCCCGACAAAATAACCAACGATTACTACACCTAAGTTTTTATCATTGGCTAAATTTAAGATGTTTGAAAAATGTGCATTGAGCATGAATTTGATATAATCTTTTCTCTCGTTTTTATTGAGTAAATTATGAATCTTAAAGTTTATTCTTTCTTTTGCTAATATATTTTGTAGATATATACACCTAAGAGACATTCCTACTAAGCTCGATAAAACAAACGATAGAAGTAGAAATTTAATGCTAAAAATTGTATAAAGACAAATTAGGATTAAAAATAATCTAAAGAAATTAGTACTGACATTTATTTTAAATATAGAATTGTATTGATTATAAGTTCTTAATATTCCATCTATGGTTTCAGTAGTTGATGTGAACAATACTGAAAATGAATATATAACCAATAAAATAATTACATCTTTTTCAAAATTAAAAAATTGGTCTACAAGAAAATATAAAAGAAAGATAATTAAACTAAAAGATAATAGAGACGAGAGGGAAGACAAGATAATCGAAAAAGATAAGTACCTAGAAACACGATCTTTGTTTTGAATATTTTCTCCGATAAATTTTACACTTGTATCCCATATTCTGAAACTAAATACTATATTTAAGATTTCTATACTAGAAACAATGATTGAAAAAACACCAAATTCTTTTACTCCGAGGAATCTTCCTATTATTAAAAGAGTTAGTACGGATGCTAAACCACCTATAATTTTTGTGAATGCAAGAACTTTGTAGTTTCTTAGTATTCTTTTTTTTATCTCTTCAAATTTCATTTTATTTGCTTAATTTTAAAAAGATTCTTTGCCGCATTCTGCTTAATAAAAGTAATTATACTGTCATCAAAAAAATGAATTTTCTTATTTTCAGATAGACAATTTAAACCTCTATCTCCCGATAGAGTCTCGTATGGTTTTTTGCAAAAATTTGCGATGTTGAAGTATATTTTCTCAAATCCTTCTATTCTCTTGTTAAACTCTTTTCGAGTTTCTACTTTGCTAAACAATGGCAAATAGTAGGGTTTAATAGGAACGATATCTTGTCTTAGATAATCCAAGTCTCTTTCTCCAAAAATGACCGTAGCCCCTTCTTCGACTCCACTATATTTTTTTGTGATTTTTTCAATCCTTTTATTGTAATTTATTTCTGTGTAAGAATATTGTTTATAAACAATGTTGAAAGAAAATGAAAATATTGCCGTAACGCATAATATTAAATAAATTTTATTAAATTCTTTAGAGTACATATTTTCCCTAGAAAGAAATTTAAACAATAGCCCTAGCGCAATTAAAAGAGTTGATGGGAATAAAATCCTGTATGAAAATGGAGAAAACCAAATAGTCAATCTCCACAAAAATACTATAGCCAAATATAGTATTCCTGAAGATAGAAATTTATTTGAGATATTATTTAGAGATAAATCTGCAATCTTATTCTTCAAAAGATGCTTGGTTAACGAATATGCTAGATATAATGATAGAGCTGACGATGAAATTGAGACCATTAAATTTTGATTCAATCTTACGCTCGCCATAACTAGATTAAATTCTTCAAGGATTTTTTTTATAAATTGGACTGATATATCTTGCCATAACTCGTATGTTATATATGCATGGGGATAAGTGATATATCCTGATGAAATTTTATTCATCAATAAATAGATCAAAACATATATAGATGAAGAGATCAGTAATGCCGTAAGATATTTTGGATATTTTTTGTTTTTTCCAAGAGCTTGAAATATCAATAAAAGATTAAATATTAGTAAGTAAGCGCCAATATATCTACTTGTAAATGTTAGGACAAAAGCAAAAAATACATAGAGTAAATTTCTTTTGGATTGAAAATTTTCGAGTTCATAAATTCTTAATATATATAGAATCAAACCAAGTGCAAATAAGCTTTCGGTTAAAGTATAGGAAAATATATTAAGAAAACTTCCTGATAGAAAGAGAATTCCGATTATAGAAAACCCAACTTTCAAATATCTCTTGACTGAAAAAATAATTAGAATAGCACAGATGATGTTAAGTAATTTTGAGGACCAGAAAACACTAAGTTGGGATATTTTAGACACTAGAAAAATTAATAAAGGATAACCGACTGGCCATGTACTAAAAAAATTTTTAATTCCACTATTAGTCCAAGAATAAACATGAAACCCATTATCATTTTTCAATGACTGAGCCAATTTAAGAAAGTGAGTTGAGTCTGATGTTAGGAAACCGTTTGTATCAAAATATGAATTGGAAATTATAGAGTAAATTAAGCCAGCGATTGTAAAAGAAAAAATAAATTTTTCGTTTCTACTGAAATTAATTTTGTTTAATTCATCAGCCATTTTGATAATTCTATATTAATTTAATTTTATTTAACATCAATATTATCAATAAATATAATTGTTTGACTAATTGGTCAATTGAATTTATTATCCTTGACAATCCAATGTTCAAAATCCTTAAGTATCTCTTCTCACTTTTGGAAGATACAAAAACTTATAAATGGGCGGTCGTCGGTCTCTTTGCTCTAGTATGCGACTACAATCTATATAATTTTCTACTCTCAAGGATTGATATGGATTTAGCAAAAGCTACATCAACTTTTTTGGGAGTGAATATATCGTTTCATTTTAACCGCTTCTGGACCTTTGAATCGATATCAAGTTATATAAATGATCTGAGAAGATATGTTGCTCTATATTCTGTCACGATTTTAGTAAATGTTTATACCAACAAAATTGTGTATATGATATTGCTGGATGTATATCATAATCATATTCAGAACCAATTAATGCAACGAGGTACAATCATTAATATTGCCTACTTTGCTGCCTTGTGTGTTTCTGTGATTATAGGATATTTTGGTCAGAGACTTTGGGTTTTTAAAAATAGATTAAACTAGGTTATATTTTTTAGATAAATGAAGAAAATTTTATTGACTGGTGCTGCTGGATTTATCGGGTATCATCTATCTGATTTTTTACTTAACAAAGGCTTCGAAGTTTACGGACTAGATGACCTAAACAATAATTATGATAAAAGAATTAAACAATGGAGAATTTCTCAATTGGTTGGTAAAAAAAATTTTCATTTTACCAAAATCAATATCGTTTCACCGTTGAATCTTAATGAATATTTTAGGAAAAACTTCAAATCGAATAAGCTTGATGCAATTATTAACCTGGCTGCAAGAACGGGTGTAAGGAAATCTACTTTAGATCCGGATTCATATTACAGATCTAACGTTATTGGGGTTCTCAATTTGGTTAAATTAGCAAATCGTTACTCAATTAAGAGCTTTGTTCATGCTTCAACATCAAGTGTGTATGGCAAAAGTAGAAAGAAAAATTTTAAAATTACAGATGATACAAATAGGCCTCTATCAAATTATGCTGCTTCAAAAAAAGCATCCGAAGTTTTACTCTATGCGTATCATATGCTCCATAAGCAAAATATTACCATATTGAGACTTTTTACTGTCTATGGTCCTGCTGGCAGACCTGATATGAGTCCATTTATCTTTATCCAATCCTCAATTAATTCAGACCCAATTAATTTGTTTGGTACGGGGAAACAACAAAGAGATTTTACTTATGTTGACGATGTTATTGTTGGGATTTATAAATCACTGAAATTAAAAGGGTACAATGTTCTAAATTTAGGCAACAATAAGCCAATTTCGATAAACCATCTTATTGTGAAGATATCCGAATTATCAAAAAACAAAATAAAAATCAACAAAAAGCCTCCAAATCCGGAGGATGTTCCTTTCACCGCGGCCAATATATCGAGAACAAAACAATTAATTGGATGGGCTCCTAAAACGGGAATAGATCAAGGACTTCAAAAAACTCTCAAATGGCATTTAAAAAACAAAGAATGGTTAAGCAAGATAAAGATTTAATAGAAGATTTGGTAAAGATCTCAAAATATTTTGGACAAAGATTTGATTTGATTCAGGCTGCTGGCGGAAATTCTTCTATAAAAATTAACAAGAGAATGTTTATTAAGTCCAGCGGATATTCCTTATCGGAGGTTGAACTTAAGAATGGTTATTCTGTTCTCCGGAATGATAAATTGACCAACTTCCTATACAAGATAAAGAATTATATTGTTAATAGTCGGATAGAAAAAAAGTCTTTCCATATTTTGAAAGATTCTATTATAAAAGGAGATAATCCATCAATAGAGACTTTCTCGCACTCCATTCTGAAGAAATTTACTATTCACCTCCACCCAATTGCAAGCAATATAATTTCCGTGAATCGAGAGTCAAAAATTTTTTTTAATCAAATATTTTCTAAAGAAATAAGTGATGGAATTATATTTTATATCAAGTATAGAACCCCAGGTATAGCCCTGGCGACTGAAATAACTAATCACTTATTACCTTATGATGAAAAGATAAAGATGAATAAATCTGTCGTGCTTTTTTTAGAAAACCATGGACTTATTTGCTCATCTGACGATAAGAAGGAACTAATAAAATCTGTGGAAAGAATTATGAAAAAATTTGAAAATTTTTTAAATATCGATTTAAAAAGATATAAATTTACTACAAAAATATCTAAAGTTTTGTGGGAGCAAAATTATAAAAATCTAGTTTCTTATTATAGTGAAGATTTGATATTAAATAATTTTCTTAAATCAAAAAATCTTGATAAAATCCTAAAGCCTTTAAATCCAGACGGATTACTATATTGTGGGGAAAGTCCTTTGATTGTCAGGGGACCACTTGAAAAAAATATTTTATCTTACATAAAAAAATTTCATACTTACCCAAGAGTTGTAATTACAGGTAAGAATATTTATTTTGTAGCTCCCAATGTCTTAAAAGCCAGAGAAATAGAAGATGTTTTCAAATCTCATTTGTATTTTGATCATTACGGACAAACCAAACGCCCACTTCTAAAAAAACATATAAACAAACTTGATTCCTACAATCCTCAGAAGAACAGACTAAGATTTTGGTTTGATTATGACAAATAACTTACTAATTCTATGTCTATTCTCTGAAATAATTTTATAAGATTTTTTTCTAATAGCATTAGGTACCATCTTCAATATTTTAAAAACGATTGATGAGCTTTTGTTTGTGCGCATTGATTCTAACACTGCATCCGAACCAGAAAAATATTTATTGTCAGATTCAAAAACCATTTCTTTTTTTATAAAATTTTCTTTTTTCAACTCATCAATATCTAAAATTTCTATCTTGTTAATTTCGTTTGATTTGATATATGCGGCATATTTTAGACAAATATCACAAGATTTATCTATATAAAGTTTTTTCATAATTAAACTAATTCTATCTTTTAATGATAGAATATTCCAAGCCGCTTGTAGTGTAATGGATAACACACTTGACTTCGGATCAAGTAATTGGGGTTCGAGTCCTCACAAGCGGGTATTAAATTTCATATTCCATAATTGGCTTTGCACCTACAATATTATCATTTATCACCGAGGTTAACAGCTTCCTAATCTTATCGGGCTGGGTGATTTTGAGGCAATTGTCCAATGCTGATTTACAATCTTGATATGATAAATCATGGATAACACTTTTTATTTTCGGTATGGAATGATAATTCATACTTAATTCATTAACGTCCAAACCGATAAAAACGGGCAAACACGCTATATTGTTAGCCATTTCTCCACAAACTGAAACATATTTCTGATTGGAAACACTATCCATTATAAATTTAAGCATTCTTATAACGGATGGTTGAAAGGGAGAAAAAATCTCACCTAAATTCTCATTTGTTCTGTCAGCTGCAAGAGTGTATTGTATCAAGTCATTTGTTCCTATACTTAAAAAATCGACATAATTGCATATTTCAGGAATAAGCATTGCTGCCGAAGGTGTTTCTACTACAACGCCAATGGGTACATTCTTTTCTAATGTAAAACTCTTTTTTAAATTATCTATGATGCCAATTGATTCGATAATTTCATCAATTGTAGATATCATGGGGAGAAGTATTCTTATAGTTTTCTTTTTATCCTGTGCAACTTTAAGTATTGCATTAATTTGAGAAATAAAAATTTCCTTATTTGCTAGTGAATACCTTATTCCCCTTAGACCTAGAGCAGGATTATTTTCTTGATGATTTAAATTTCCACTTTTATCTCCCCCGGTATCAAGTGTCCTTATGGTGGTTTCATTAAATAAATTATCCTCAAATAGGTTCAAGTAATCTAGGTATTGTTCTTCTACTGAAGGAAACTGCTCTTTTCTGGTAAATAGAAATTCTGTCCTGTACATACCAATACCTTCCGCTCCATACTTTTTTGCCACCTTTAGCTCTGAAGTCAATTCAATATTGGCTCTAATTGAAATAACTTTCTTATCTTTTGTCTCACCTGACAATTTTGAAAAACTAAGTAGGCTTTCTTCCAGAGAGACATACCTATTCTTTAAATTTTCCATCTCACCTTTTTCGGATTTCGTAACTTTCCATGTAGCTATACCCTTATATCCATCGACATAAATCTTTTGTCCTGGATTCAATCTAATGCTAATATCTCGTAAAGACATAATTGTAGGAAGACCCATGGATCTTGCAATAATAGCTGTATGAGATGTTGTTCCCCCCAAATCGGTAAGGATTCCTCTGACTTTATTGTTTTTAGAATATTTTAAAGCATCTATTGGAGACAAGTCGTGAGCAACAAGTATTATGTTGCCTTTGATGTCTGCTAAGGGCTCACTGGTTCCTCTTAAATTCTTCATTATTCTTTCAGCTATATAATAGAAATCAGCCAATCTTTCTCTCATGTACTGATCTCTAACTTTTGAAAATTCTTTGCTTTTATTGGTTAATACATTATTTAGTGCCCATTCAGCATTTATTAGCTTGGTTTCAATTGTGCTTATAACTTCTCCAGCTAGGATTTCATCCTCGAGTATGAGAATATTGAAATCAAGTATTTCTATATGCTCTATCTTATATCCATAATCTTGATTAATCTTTAAACTGCTAATTTCACTCTTTGATATCTCAACGGCTTTTTGAAATCTATTTATTTCATTTATTATTTCATTTTTTTTAATTTTTCTTTTTTCAACAGCCATTTTCGCCTGATTGATTAATAGAACATTGCCTACTGCGAAACCAGGGGATATAGCAAGACCTCTTTTTTCTTCACTCAAGATTTCTCTCCAAATTTATCATTGAATAGTTTTTCGATTTCTTTAATTGCTTTTTTCTCATCCAGTCCTATAGCTTGAATATCAATCTCCGAATTAACACTAGCAACCAATGACAATATCCCCAATATGCTTTTGCCATTTGCGCGGAGATTTCCTCTTGAAATTGTAATCTCAGAGCTAAATTTATTGGTCAATTGAACAAGTTTTGATGCAGCTCTTGCATGGAGACCTAATTTATTAGAAATCGTTATTCTTTTTAGCATCGATTAGTTTAGCAAATTAATTAAAGTACGTGATATTCTCTTGGTAAACTTGTCATTGACGATTATATCATTTTCATGATTCATTTGCATTGAAAAAGTTTCAGTTTTAAGTTCGATACGCAATGGAAGATGTATATCAAATTCTTTAAACAATTCATATTTTGAATATTTAATTTGCATTTTTCTTCCATTGTCAATTGATATCTCTTTTATCTGGTTCGTTTTTAAATTAATTATGCATTTATTTTTATTTTGAAGAATAATAAGTTCTTCACCCTCGATTCTATAAGTATAAGGACTATCAACGAAATCCAGAATATTTAATCCTAATAGTATATTATTCAGCTCTTCGATCTCCAAAGAGAGATTCATGCGTTTTTTGTTGAATATGCTTAAATTAAAATTATTGATATCTCTGACTCTATCCCTTTTCCCTTTTCTTTTATATACAATTGATTCCCCACTCGAATTAAATTCTGCTATTTTAATCTTCCATATTGCAAATATATCAACATGTATCTTTGATTTTTTCTCTATATAAAAATGTTGTTGTAATTTGAATCTTTTTCGAAATGGAAAATTGTAAATCACACTACCTTTAATTTCAGCAGTCTTTATTAATTTCTTTTTATCTTCTAATTTGTGAATTATTTCTTTGACTTTTTTATTGATACTCTTATCATTCGGATTGGTTAAATTGTCATTTCCATATGAGCTTAATCCTGAGCAAGATATAGATAATATAATTAAAACTATTCTAATTATTGATTTCATTTGACTTAAATTAAAACCCATTGAAGATTCTAGCTCTATTCTAACCATTTCTAGGCATATTGACTAACATTATCAATTTGTTTAAATAACTAAATGGATTATATCGTAAATAAAATATTATCAGGGAAGAGAATTGACAAAACTGATGGATTAGAAATATTGAAAAATTTTTCTACAATTGAAATCGGTCAATTTGCCAACTTCTTAAAAAACAAACAGGGTATTAACAATGAAGTGAGCTTTGTTGTTGACACCAATCCGAACTACACTAACATCTGTGATACGGAATGTCTTTTTTGTGCGTTTTGGAGGCCTAAAGATGCATCGGATTCTTACACCCTATCATTAGATAAAATTATTGAGATTGCAAAGACATCATATCATAATGGAGTTACGACAATACTCCTTCAGGGAGGACATAATCCTTCTATTAAATTAAAATATTATTGTGATTTAATTAGGAGAATCAGAGAAGAGGTTCCTGGAATTCATCTTCATGCCTTTTCTGCACCAGAAATATATTCCATCGCAAAGTATTCCTCGATTACTACAGAAGAGCTTCTTAATCAATTTTGGGAGTTGGGGTTAAGAACTATTCCGGGCGGTGGAGCGGAGGTCTTGTCTAATAAAACAAGAAAAAAAATAAGCCCACTAAAAATTTCTGCAGACGAATGGATTCGAATCATCAAAGAAGCACATGCTATAGGATTTAAAACAACGGCTACTATGATGTTTGGTCACGTAGAAGAGGATGAGGACATCATAGAACATCTGTCAGTGATTAGAAATCTACAAGATGATACTAATGGATTTTTATCTTTTATCCCTTGGACATTTAAACCAGAAAATACTTTTATGGAAAGAACTATAACAACCGAAATAGGCAGTGATAGATACTTAAGAGTTCTTGGGCTATCAAGAATTTTTCTTGATAATTTTAAATACATTCAAAGTTCGTGGTTTACGCAAGGTTTTAAAGTAGGAGGTATCGCATTATATTACGGGGCAAACGATGTTGGTGGAACTTTGCTCCAAGAAAATGTTCTGAAATCTGCGAATAACCCCTACAGAGCAAATATTGACGATATAGTTCACTTAATTAAATCGGAAGGTTTTATCCCTATTCAAAGAAATACTTTTTATGAACCAATTAAAATTTACTAAACATTATACAATTCTTCTTTAAATGAGTTGATTTCTTTTTTATGTGACGAGGAATTATTTTGCCAATTGCAAATCGTTTTATACATATCATGAATAAATATTTGTAGATTTTTTCCCCTAACGTTCCATTTGTTATTCAACGAGAACATTGAAATAAATTTTTTTGAAAAATAGACTTGTTCATATTGTGTGGACTTGTTCTCACTTCTTTGGAACCTGATACTGCAATAACAGTCAGCAAAAATTATGCTATATCTTTCATTCAGTCCTAATCTTAATGAAGCGGCGATAACCATTCCTTGACAAATGGCAGAAAACAAATCAGATTCAACATTTTTAGATAAATTAAATTTTCTAAATAAATTATCACCCAATACCGCCTTACCTTTATATATTAATCTTGGAATATCTTCATTGTGAATCATGTCTTCTTCGAATTCACCTATATTGCCACATAGGATAAGACTTTCTCTTATCTCGTCCCACGTACTTTTTTTAGTGGTCTTTAATTTATTCTCCATTTTCTATCCAATTATAACTTAGTTTGAATAAACCTTTTATTATATGTAAAATAGATAGTGTTTTCGTGGTGTGAATTAAATGAATTTTGCTGATTTGGAAAAAAGATTACTCGATAAACGTGAGTCTATTACTTTTGATGAGGCGATGGAACTCACCAATATTTCTAATGATAAACTTTTAGAGTTAACAAGTTTGGCTAGGAAGGTAACGCTCAAATATAAAGGTGATGGAGTCTTTCTAAGATCAATAATTAGTGCCAAGACAGGAGACTGTTCCGAGGATTGTTCCTTTTGTTCTCAGTCCGTACATTTTTCGTCACCTATATCAAAACACCCTTTTTTGGATCCAGATGAAGTTCTTCAGGCAGCTATACAATCTGAAAAAATAGGTGCTTTTGATTTCTGTATTGTTATAGCCGTCAAAGGGCCAAATAAGCAACAGTTTAAAAAAGTATTAGAATCTATTGAGTTGATTAAGAAAAATACCAAACTTGAAATCGGGTGTTCCTTGGGTAGCCTGACTGAAGAACAAGCTTTTGGGTTGGCCGAAGCAGGTGTATGGAGATATAACCATAACATAGAAGCATGTAGAGAATTTTTTCCTAATATCTGTTCTACTCATACTTATGATGACAGAGTTAATACTGCCAAACTTGTTAAAAAGGCAGGTATGGAGCTTTGTTGTGGGGGTATTGTTGGGACAGGTGAGAGCGTTAATCAAAGAATTCAACTAGCATTTGAAATCAAAGAACTGAATCCTCATACTGTTCCCATCAATTTCTTAAACCCAAGACCAGGAACCCCCTTAGGGCACTTAAAACCTCTCCCGAGTATTGAAGCAATTAAAACTATAGCTATTTTTAGGCTTATAATGCCTGATAAAGTTCTGATGTCGGGGGGAGGAAGAGAGATTACCTTAAGGGATCTCCAGTCTCTGGGTATCATGGCTGGCTCAAATGGCATGATTATAGGAAACTATCTAACAACGATGGGACGTGCACCCGAGGAAGACCTCAAAATGATTGAAGATCTTCAAATGCCCATTAGGGATAGATACACCTAAGACCTATAATGACCTCAAAATCAAAAATCAAATCATATGATTTAGATTATATTTGGCACCCCTTTACTCAAATGAAAGAGTACAAAGAAGATGAACCTATTGTCATAGAAGATTCAGATGGTGTTTATCTAATTGATTCAGACGGCAATAGATATATAGATGGGGTATCCTCGCTGTGGGTCAATATACATGGTCATAAAGTAAAAAAAATTGATGAAGCTATAAAGAAACAGATTGATAAGATTGCACACTCAACACTTCTTGGCGTAACAAACCCCTCTGCGGCAATACTGGCAAAAAAATTAATTGATATTGCCCCTGAGGGCCTAAAAAAAATTTTTTACTCAAGTGATGGTGCTAGCGCAGTGGAAGTAGCATTGAAAATGGCATTTCAATATTGGTTATTAAAAAATAAACCTAACAAACAAAAATTCGTGTCTCTAAAAGATGGATATCATGGAGATACTCTAGGGGCCGTTTCAGTAGGAGGAATAGATATATTTCACTCCACATATAAACCATTACTATTTAAATCTTTTCAAATATCTTCATATGATTCTTCTGATAGAATGGTTAAAGAATTGGAGAAAATTTTAAATGAAAAATCAGATGAGATAGCTGCGTTAATTATCGAACCATACGTGCAAACTGCTGGTGGAATCAAAGTGGCCAAAGAAGGATACCTTAAAGATGTAAGAAATATTTGTAACAATTATGATGTTCTTCTTATAATTGATGAAGTTGCTACTGGTTTTGGGAGAACTGGTGAGATGTTTGCCTGTGATCACGATAAAGTTACCCCTGATATTTTAGTCTTAGGTAAGGGTCTAACAAGTGGATACCTTCCACTTTCCGCAACTATAACTACTCAAGATATCTTCGATACTTTTCTTGGTGATTATGAAGAGCTCAAAACTTTCTTTCATGGCCATAGCTATAGCGGAAACCCCTTATCTTGTGCTACAGCGATTGCAAACCTTGAAATTTTTGATGAAGAAAAAACTATCTCAAAAGTGAAAAAGACTATTAAAATCCTCGAAGATGAGCTTAAGGAATTTAAAGGTCTTAAGCATGTAAGTGATATTAGAAATAAAGGTCTTATGGCTGGAATTGATTTGAAAAAAGATTCGAATAAAAATATCGCTTACGAGTTGAAAGAAAGGATAGGAAAAAAAATTTGTGATTTGGCAAGAAAAGAGGGTGTCTTAATTAGACCGTTAGGCGATACCATAGTAATAATGCCCCCAATTTCTATTAATCAGAAAGAATTAAAAAAACTCACAAAGTCAATTTATAAATGTATCAAGATAGTGACAGAAGATGAAACGACATAGTATTGATAATTGGTTATCTCAAGAATTAATTGCGATTAAGAGTGCCAATCTACATAGGAATCTTGTAGAGATATCTAGTCCTATGGGACCCGAGATTGAAATTAATAATGAAAAGTTTTATCAGTTTGCTTCAAACAACTATCTAGGTTTGACTATTGATTCGCGAGTTATTGCTTCCTCAATGCAAGGTCTGGACGAATTTGGAACGGGAACAGGAGGATCGCGACTTGTAACTGGAACATCTTTATTGCATAAGCAATTGGAAAAACAAATAGCTCGTTTTAAAAAAACTGAAGATGCAATTCTGTTTAGCTCAGGATATCTAGCTAACGTTGGAACAATATCTAGCGTAATGGATAAAAACGACGTAATATTTAGTGATGAGCTTAATCATGCCTCTGTAATTGATGGATGCAAACTATCTAAATCAAAAATAGTAATATACAAACATTGCGACATGGACGATCTTGAAACTAAGATAAAGACAAATGCAGGTGGAAAAAATAAAAAAATGATTGCTACCGACAGCGTCTTCAGTATGGATGGAGACATAGCACCTTTAGATGAAATTGTAAAACTTTGTGAGAAATATGAATGTATATCTATGATTGATGAAGCGCATGCGACTGGGATATTAGGAAAAAATGGGAGTGGTGCTTCTGAGTTTTTCAAACTAGAAAATAAAATTGATATATGTATGGGGACTCTTTCGAAGGCTATAGGCTCCGTGGGTGGGTACGTTGCTGGATCATCAGAACTGATTGATTTCCTTAAGAATAAAGCAAGATCTTTCATATTTGATACATCTTTGCCGGCATCATGTCTGATGGCCTCAATGGCTGGAATAAAGATTATTCAAGAAGACAAAAGTCTTAGAAGAGCTTTAAAAAAGAACCTCAAACAATTATCTGACTTTTTAGAAAAATCTGAATTTAATCATTTGAATTCAAAAACTGCAATTGTTCCGATAATAATAGGTGACGAAAAAGAGGCATTAAAAATTTCAGAAATTTTGTTTGATAATAAAATATTTGTACCTGCGGTAAGACCACCATCAGTTCCTGCCGGAGAATCAAGAATAAGAATTACCCTGATGGCATTACACAATAAAAAACATATAGATAAATTAATCAAAGTGTTAAAAGAACTTAAAGACGTGATAAGGAAGCCAATGAAGACAAACAAAATGAAGACAGATAAGGAGTTGAGGTCTTTTTCGTTAATGTTAATCGAATTTGAAAAATTTTGGAGTTTGCTTTTAGGGAGAAAGGTAAATAAAAAGAAAGCAAAATTGGAATATTTAAAAATAAAAACTCAACTTACAGCCAGACAACTGGCGGAAAAATTTAATGAGCTTTACAGGCAAACCGAAGAAGAAAAATATGTACCGCACCCTGAAAGGTGGCTAAAATATGAAAGATGGAACGATCAATTGACAAAAACCTTAGAGAAAGAACAAATATATCGCGATGAAGAAGGATATATCATTTCCAAAGAAGAATGGGAAAAACGAAGAAGCTAGGATTTTAATTATTAATTATGAAAAAAGTTATTTTCTTACTTTTAGATGGAGCGAGATACGATTGTTTAAATCGATATCTAGATCTCGGCCATCTTCCTAACGTAGATAAAATTATTAAAAATAATGGTTCAAATTCAAGTGCCATATCCGTATTTCCTTCTACGACTGGACCAGCCTATGTACCTTTCTTGACGGGATTATATCCGGGAAATATGAATATGCCGGGTATTAGATGGTTCAACAAAATCCAATTCTCTAAAAATGAGTCCGATTCTGGAGCACACAGGAGTTATGTAGGGATTGGAAGTATTTTTTTTAATACAGATCTAAAAAAATCAAAAAAAACCATGTTTGAAATTGTCAAAAAATCGAGATCAATCTTTAATGAAATTACTAGGGGCTTAGATTCAAAATACAATATGACAAAAATATCAAAAATATATTATAAAATGAAATCCCATTTCTCTGGTTCGAGCGATATTGATTCTGTCGCTATGGAGAAACTTCTTTCCGCGATAGATTCCGAGGCTGAATTTATCTTTTGTTGTTTACACGGACTAGACTCTAATTCTCACATATATGGATTTGACCATGATATTGTACTTCAATCGTATAAAAGCTTTGATTACAATTTAGGAATCGTTTTATCTAAATTGGAAAACAATAATGAATTGAATGATACGCTTTTAATCATAACAAGTGACCATGGACATTCAAACACCCTTACGCATATTGATCTTGTAGAATTTTTGGAATCAAGAAACTTTAGAGTTCTATCATATCCGTTTATTCTCAACAAATATTATAGAGATATTAATGCATCAGTTATGGTTTCAGGCAATTCGATGGCACATATCTATTTGCGAAAAGATTTTAATTGGGAAAAAAAATATACCTTTATAGATTCCGAGAAACTCATTGATAGTTTACTTAAAATCAATGGAATTGATTTAGTCATGGCCTTAAATCAAAAAAATCATATTATAATTAAGAGCGATAGGGGGCTAGCTGTTCTAGAAGAAAAAGAAAATTTATTGCGATATCAACCACTTGAGAATGACCCCTTTGGGTATCCAAAAATGAATGAGCTTCTTTCTTCGGATGACGTTCTATCGCAAACCTACAATACTGAATATCCAGATGCATTAATCCAGATTGTTCAAATTTTTAAGTCAAATCGTTGTGGAGATATCGTTGTTAGTGCAGATTCAGGTTTTGACTTAAGAAAAAAATATGAATACCCTGAGCATAAATCTTCTCATGGATCACTACAAAAGAGTCATATGTTTGTACCTCTCATAATGAATAAGAGAATAAAACAGGAACATATAAGAACCGTAGATTTATTCCCAACAATATTAGATTATTTAAACAAAGAGATTGCAAATGATATTGATGGAAAGAAATTAAATGTTTATTGAATTTTCTTTATTTAAAAGACTTTTTATTTCGGTATGTATGTTCTCTTCTTTTTTTTTTAAAGACGCGCTTAGTTCTTTGACAAGTCTATTGAACGCATTTTCTAAAATTTTTTGTTCTCCAAAAGATAAATCTTTTCCTTTTGAGATATCATTTATCTCTCGAAAAACCTCTCCCGCCATAATGATATTCCCAGTTTTGAGTTTTTCCGTATAAGTTCTGTATCTTTTATTCCAACTAATATTTTCTTCTATTCTATATTTTGTTTTGCCTTTAATCAGCGACCAGAGAGCTTTCAATTCACTTTTTTTAGCGATTGGTCTCAATCCTCGGGCTTGAATTGAGCTCTGAGGGATCATTACAGTAATATCGCTATCAGCAACTTTTAGTATTAGGAATGTATGGGAAGTATCAGCTATTTTTTTTTCTTCAATTGAAACTACTGTTACTAGACCATGCGAGGGGTAGACAGCTCTGTCCCCAACTTTGTACATATTTTAATTATCTCACAATTCATATTTTACTTCAATTTTGAAACAACGTTTTTTTAATTGACTAAATATTTAATTTTGATTTATATTCAATATATGAATGTTGATAATTTGTTAACAACGTTTGAAAGATATTTGGAAGCTCAAAACTTATCCAAAAATACTATCAATACTTATATATGTGACATTAACCATTATTTGTCTGAAAAAAATTGTGTTAAAAACTTTTTAGATTCAGAAGAATTTATTAAAGTAATAAGCAAAAAAAGTTTGTTAAATTATTTTGAAGACATTCTCTGCTCAAATAAATATGATAACAATGTAAAATTAAAGGGCAAACTTAAACGAACAGTTTCGAAGAAAATATCATCATTCTCAAAATTTCTTGATTATTTGAAAAGAGAAGGAATTGTTGATAAAAACTACATAAGAACATTAGATCGATCTGAATTAATTGGAAAGTACGAAAGAAGTATAGAGCACAAAAAGTATATCGACCAGAAAGAATTATATAATTTTACAATTAGAATCTTTGAGATTGCTAACGATTCGGATAAAGATTTGATAATCTTAAGGGATGTGTCGATATTGCTAATATTAATTTTTACTGGTTTACGAGCTAGTGAAGTAAGTAATATAAAGATTCCTGATATAGATTTAAAAAATGATAAAATTGACAACATAGTGAGAAAAAGAGGGAAAAAGTCTGAAGTCCCTATAGAAACAAAATTTCTTAAACCTATACTAAAACAATATTTGGAACTCAGAAATCACATGGATTCAGAAAATATCAATAATCTTTTCTACAACAAAGCCAATAAACCAATAAGTAGGCAATTGGTTTACAAGATCGTCATAACCTATTCGTTAAAATTTCTTGGATATAGAATTTATCCACATACCTTACGGCACACTTTTGCTACTTGTTTGCTATTGAATGGTGCAACTACTGCTGAAGTTAAAAAAATGCTTGATCATGAAAACATTTCTTCAACGGAAATATACGAACATGTAAATGAAATAAAAAGTAAGTATAATCTTATAAATAATTTTTATAGAGATAATAATGGATAAAATTAAAGCAACAACAATTCTATGCGTAAAGAAAGACAAGAAGGTTGCAATAGGTGGAGATGGACAAGTATCTCTGGGAGATTCAATCTTGAAGAGAACAGCCAAAAAGGTTAGAAAAATCCATAATAATGAAATTTTGATTGGGTTTGCAGGAGCAACCGCTGACGCAATCACGCTATTTGATAAATTCGAAGCCAAATTAGATGAATTTAAAGGCAATCTTAAAAGAGCAGCTGTCGAATTAGCTAAAGATTGGAGAACCGATAGAATCCTGAGAAGACTTGAAGCGATGATGATTGTTGCTGACAAAGATGATATTTTTTTAATTTCAGGTAGCGGTGATGTAATAGAACCCGATATTCCTATTTGTTCTGTTGGGTCTGGTGGTTTCTTTGCATACTCAGCGGCTAAAGCTCTTTATACTTTTTCTAATCTTTCTTCAGATCAAATTGTTTTGGAGTCTTTAAAAATTGCATCAGAGGTTTGCGTATATACAAATGAGAATGTATCGCTTGAAACGATAGAATAATAATGAAGAAAGTTATTTTAACCCCAAGAGAAACTGTATCGGAACTTGATAAATATATTATAGGACAATCTGAAGCGAAAAAAGCTGTTGCTATAGCACTACGAAATAGGTGGAGAAGACAAAAAGTAAAGTCAAGCATTAAAGATGAGATATCTCCAAAGAATATATTAATGATCGGACCCACAGGTGTTGGGAAAACTGAAATTGCAAGAAGACTGGCGAAACTATCTAATGCTCCATTTATAAAAATAGAAGCCTCAAAATTTACCGAGGTTGGCTATGTTGGACGAGATGTAGAATCTATGGTTAGAGATTTGGTTGAGATTTCGGTAAAAATGATTAGCGATGAAGACAAGATATCAATTAATACTAAAGCGGAAGAGCTTGCTGAAGAAAAGATTCTGGATTTGTTATTATACAAAGAAAAAAAAGATAGCGATACTACAGCAACTAGGCAAAAATTTAGAAAAATGTTTAGAGAAGGTCAGCTTAATAAAAGAATGGTAGAAATCAATATCCCTGTGAAATTCTCACCTGTTCAATTTATAACTAATAATCCTAATGAAGAACTTGAAAATAATATGAGCGATATGTTGTCAAATCTTTTTCCCAACAAAGAGAAAAAAAGGAAAGTAACAATTGGAGAAGCCTACAAGATATTGATTGAACAAGAATCAGAAAAATTAATTGATAAAGATAGTATCAACGAAAGAGCAATCAACAGAGCCGAACACCTGGGAATTATCTTTATCGATGAAATCGACAAGATAGCAAGAGGTGTCGATAATTCAACCGGTCCAGATATTTCAAGGGAGGGTGTTCAACGAGATTTACTTCCTATTATAGAAGGGTCTTCCGTAAAGACAAAATATGGCATGGTCAAAACGGACCATATATTGTTTATTGGTGCCGGAGCATTTCATTCTGCAAAGCCTTCTGATTTAATTCCAGAGCTTCAAGGAAGATTCCCAATAAGAGTTGAACTTTCGGCGCTAGGGAAAAAAGATTTTGAAAGAATCTTGTGCGAACCTGAGAATGCTTTATTAAAACAATACGAAGAACTACTGGCAACTGAAGAGATTAATCTGACTTTTCTTGCAGAAGGAATAAGTAGAATTGCAGAAATTTCTGTTGAAATTAATGAGAACAATGAAAATATTGGCGCTAGAAGACTCCATACTATCTTAGAAAAATTACTGGAAGATATATCTTTTTCGGCACCTGATATGCGAGAGAAAGATGTTACTATAGATGCTCAATATGTCGATAAAAAACTAAAAAGTATAATTAAAGATAGAGATTTGAGTAAATATATTTTATAATTCAGTTCTTTTAAACGATATGAAGAAAGACATACAAAGGGCAAATACATTACTTGAAGCCTTACCCTATATAAGAAAATTTAATTTAAAAACCATCGTATTTAAATATGGGGGTAGTATCGGATCTAAGGATTTTTCAAATTTTGCTAGGGATTTGGTTCTGATGAAATTAGTTGGAGTAAATCCCATTGTCGTTCATGGTGGAGGTGCCGAAATAACAAAAGCGCTTGATGCAAATGGCATTAAGACAGAATTCGTTGATGGCTTAAGAGTTACCTGTGACGAAACTATTCGAATAATAGAGATGGTTTTGGTCAAAAAGATTAATAAAGAAATAGTCTCAAAGATTAATACCCATGGAGGTAGTTCGGTTGGGGTTTCAGGAAAAGAAAATGGACTCTTAAAGGTAAAAAAAATCAAGCTTTTGAGAAAGGGAATTGATTTGGGAAGGGTAGGCGAGATTGTTAGAGTCAATACAAAATTTATAGTAGGACTACAGAAAAAAGGGCACATCCCCGTAATTGCCCCTATTGGATGTAGCAATAAAGGAATTACTTATAACATTAATGCAGATCATGCAGCCTCAAAAATCGCTGCAGCATTAAAAGCAGAAAAATTAATTATTTTAACTGACGTACCTGGTATAAAAGGAGAAGACAATAAGTTGATATCGTCTCTTAGTAAAAAATCTGCAAATTTGTTAATTAGAAAAGGGATAATAGCAAAAGGAATGGTACCAAAAGTTCAATGTCTTATTGATGCATTGACTGAGGGTGTTAATAAAACGCATATAATAGATGGTAGAATCGCCCATGCTGCTATCTTAGAAATTTTTACAGATTCTGGGATAGGCACAGAAATTTTATTATGAGGCAATATTGAAAAATAATAATATAGTTTCAGAGAGCAATAGATACCTAATTCAAAACTATCAAAGGTATCCGATTAAGATTGTGAAAGGTTCTGGATCATGGGTTTTCGACTCAATGGGTAGAAAGTATCTGGACTTTACAACTGGAATTGCGGTTAACAATCTTGGACACAACAATTCAAAAATTAACTCGTCAATAAAAAAACAAATTAAAAAGTTAGTTCATATTTCAAATCTTTTTGTTATAGAGGAACAAGTAAAATTTGCAAAAGAACTAGTTAAATTTAAGCCTGGATATAAGGTTTTCTTTTGCAATAGTGGAACCGAAGCCAATGAAGCCACCTTCAAATTAGCTAGAAAATGGGGGATTTTTAATGGAGGTAGAAATATAATTATATCTGCAACCGGAGCTTTTCATGGAAGGACATTTGGTTCGCTGAGTGCTACTTTCCCAAAAAAATATAGAGACGGATTTTATCCTCTAGTCCCTGGTTTTAAATCGGTTGAACTTAATAATATTAAAAAACTCGAAGAAACAGTAAGAAAAAATAAGAAAATCGCAGCTATAATTCTAGAGCCTATCCAAGGAGAAGCTGGAGTTAAATTTGTAGATCCTCAATATTTAAAAAAAGTAGAAATTTTATGCAAAAAGAACAATATACTTTTTATCTTAGACGAAATTCAAGTTGGTCTTGGGAGAACTGGGAAAGTATATTGTCACCAACACTATAAACTTAATCCAGATATTATTTCTTTAGCTAAAGGATTAGGTGGCGGGATACCGTGTGGAGCGATAGTTGCTAATTCTAAAATAGCTGATTTTTTGACTCCCGGCTCCCATGGGACAACGATGGGTGGAAACCCTTTAGCCATGTCGGCTGGGTTATCAAGTTTTAAACAAACAACAGATAAAAAATTTCTAAAGGATGTTTCCAGAAAAGGAAAACTGTTTCTTAATGAATTAAAAAAGTTTAAAAAAAATAAATTCGTTAAAGATGTTAGGGGATTAGGATTAATACTTGCTATAGAATTTTTTTCTTCGGACATAGCTAAGAAATTTTCTGAACTATGTCTCCAGAATGGTTTATTAATTATACTCACAGAAAAATTCAATATTAGAATTTTACCTCCACTAAATGTTAAAATTAGTGAAATATCAAAATCTATTAAAATTTTTGATTCTGCTCTTGGGAAAATGCATGAATAAATCGTTAATATCCATCGCGGATTTAAAATATAATGATCTCGAAAAGATTTTTAAACAAATTCTATTATTTAAAAAGAATAAAGCCTCAAATAGGCACAAAGGCAAGTCAGTCGGTTTGCTATTTGAGAAGTTTTCTACAAGAACCAGGCTCTCTTTCGAAGTGGCGATTTCAAGACTTGGAGCCTATCCCATCTATATAAATAAGTCGGATACTCAACTTTCAAGAGGAGAATCGATTAAAGAAACCGCTAAAATGTTTTCTCTTTATTTGGATGCGCTCGTATATAGAACATCAAAACAAAAACATATGGAAGATTTTGTAAATTTTTCAGATATTCCGGTTATTAATGCCCTTTCTGATTTCGAGCACCCCACACAAATTATTTCAGATATTTTTTCTATAAAAGAAATGAAACCTACTGAGAATATTAAAAAAATAAAAATTTTATATATCGGCGATGGAAACAACATTGCTAATTCGTTATGTTTAATAGCGGGTATTTTGGATTTGAATTTGATTATTTGTTGCCCTAAAGGTTATGAGCCAGATTCAAAAATACTTAAATCAGTTAAAAATAAAATAAAAATTACCCACAATCCTCAACTAGCCATTAAAAATGTAGATATTGTATATACTGATATTTGGACGAGTATGGGCATGGAAGGGGAGGAAAAAAGAAGACTTAAAGATTTTAAAAAATTTCAGGTAAATTCTGAATTAATTCAAGGTGCAAAAAAGGACCATATATTCTTGCATTGTTTACCAGCTCATATTGGAGAAGAGGTAAGTAAAGAAATTATCGAATCAAAAAATTCAGCTGTTTATCTTCAAGCAGAAAATAAAATTTATACCGCAATGGCCATTATTGACCATTGTTTATCCTAGATTTTAAATTATCAATTACCTTTCTACTGAGACCTAATTTTCTAAGTTCACTTTCGGGGGTATTTATAATTGAATTTATGTCACCAAACTTTTTGATTAACTTATTTTTAGTTTTTTTACCAATTCCATAAATATTATCTAGATCTGATACAAACATAGATTGTTTCCTTTTAGATTTGTGAAACTGGACGGCAAACCGATGTGCCTCATCTCTTGCATTGATTAATATTCTTAATTCTTCTCCATATTTATTGAAATTTACAGGTTTCTTTTTATTTGGTAGATATATTTTGTCGATTTGTTCTGATTTTGTAGGTTTTGCAATTGACGCAATATTCACGATTCCTTTCGCTAATTTTAATACTCTATTTAAATGACCCTTGCCACCATCAATTAAAATTAAATCCGGCTTCTCCCAGCCAGGTTCCCCAATCCTATTAAGCCTTCTTGATACAACTTCTTCCATCATTGCATAGTCATTCGGACCTTTCGTTAAAATTTTAAATTTTCTATATAAGCTCTTTTGCGGTTTCCCATTTATGAAAGTTATCATCGAAGCGACAGAATTTGTGCCCTGAAGATTCGATATATCAAAACATTCAATCCTCTTAGGGGTATTTTTTAAATCCATAATTTCCTTTATCTTGTTAAGTCTTAAATTGATTTCCTTTTCTAGCTCTACATTCCTCTTTATTTGATTCTGTGCATTTTTAATCGCAAGATCTATCAATTTGATATTTCTTCCTCTTTGAACAACCTCTATCTTCGTGTTCGACAAAGAAAAACTAAATAAATCTTTTTTTAGTTCTTCTACATATGGGAAAGTAGGAGGCAATAAGATTGTTTTGGGAGCGGATGTTTTTTGTGAATAGAACTGCGAGATGAGTTGGTAAATTTCAATATTAATCTGGTTCGTTTTTGATTCAACGTACAAGTCGGCCTTGTCTATAATGCATCCTCCTCTAAGAAATAAAATAATTATTTGTATCTTATTTCCTAGTACATACAATCCTATTATGTCTGTATTTTTTAATCCCCTTGTCGATATTGCTTCAAAGAAATGAGGATTACTTACTAAATTTAATTGATCTCTATAAAAGGCTGCCTCTTCAAATCTTTCTTCCCTGGACATTAAATTCATTTTTTCATTAATTTGTTTCTTTAGCTCGCCGACTTTTCCTTTGAATATATCTTTTATTAAAGATATATTTTTTGAATAAATTTTATTTAGAGAATGATCATCACAAGGACCTATGCACATGCCTATATCCTTATAGATGCAAGCCCTTTTTCTGTGCATATTAAATTTGTTATCGGTGCAATTCCTGATTCCAAATATCTTCTGCAGTAATCTTTTTGTTTTATACAATTTATCTGAGGACTTAAAGGGTCCCAGGTATATCGAATTTTTATCATTACATTTTCTAGCCATAGAAATTCGCGGGTAGTCTTTTTGAATTTCAATCCTTATTGAAGCATATGTCTTATCATCCTTAAGAAGGACATTGTATTTTGGCTGTCTTTTCTTAATTGTATCATTTTCAAGGGTTAAGGCATCATCTTCGGTTTTTGTTGATATAAAGTCAAAACTTTCGGTTTCTTTCATTAGAAAATCAATATTCATTCTAGAATCTCTAGATTTAGAAAAATAAGATTTAATCCTTTTTTTAAGGTTTTTTGCTTTCCCAACATATAAAATTTCATTTTCTTTGTTCTTAAATATATATATTCCAGGGTCATCAGGAATTGTAGATATTTTATTTTTTTCCAAATCCATTTGTTTATCTTATCTGATTTTGTTTATATAGAAAATCTGCTAACTTTTATTATTATGGCTAAGTTTGATATAGCAAAGATAATTAAGAAAATGCAAAACTGCAAAAAAAATAGTAATCCTACCGCTGTTGAGAGCTTCATTGAACTTAATAAAAAAAGGGATCCATTTAAAGTTTTAATATCAACAATAATAAGTTTGAGAACTAAAGATGAAGTTACTTACCAATCCTCAAAAAACTTATTTAAGTTAGCTTCAACTCCGAAAACTATATCAAATCTTTCAATCAGCCAAATTCAAAAAGCAATTTATCCTTGTGGGTTTTTCAGGAATAAATCAAAGACAATTAAAGAAATATCAAAGAATATTTTAAATGATCATAATGGTACAACCCCTGATTCTATAAATAAACTTCTAAAATTTAAGGGAGTTGGAAGAAAAACCGCAAATCTTGTAATGATACTTGGATACAATAAGCCTGGAATTTGTGTTGATACACATGTACACAGGATTTTTAATCGAATAGGTTATGTAAAAACGAAAACCCCAAACGAAACTGAATTTGTTCTGAGAAATAAATTGCCCTTAAAATTCTGGCTACCTATTAATTCTTTATTAGTGTTTTATGGTCAAAAAGTTTGCAGACCGATATCGCCATATTGTAGCAAATGCGCAATAAACCTTTACTGTAGACAAGTGGGAGTTGACAAGAGCAGATAAAGCCTTATCTATTAAGCGGCTTTATTTCCTAGACGCTATAATACATAACAAATTCAAACGGATTAGGCCTTGCTCGCCAAGGAGTAATTTCCTCATTCGTTTTATAATCTATGTACGCTTCAATTAAATCTTTAGTAAACACATCTCCCTGTAGAAGGAACTTGTAATCCCTTCTGAGTGCCTCTAATGCTTCTTCTAACGATACAGGTACAGATGGATACTTACTCAATTCTTTATCTGAAAGTGTATAGATATCTTTTTCTAACTCAGGCCCAGGTTTGATTTTGTTTTTGATACCATCAAGTCCAGCCATTAAGAGAGCTGAAAAAACTAAATAACAATTTGATGCTGGGTCTGGGAATCTTATTTCGACCCTTTTTGCTTTTGGATTTGTTGAATACATCGGTATTCTTGCAGCTGCACTCCTGTTTCGTGCGGAATGGGCAAGAATAATTGGTGCCTCATAGCCTGGAACTAATCTCTTGTACGAATTGATAGTCGAGTTTGAAAACGCACAAATAGCTCTAGCATGCTTCAACACGCCACCTATATAATATAGTGCTGTGTCGCTTAAGCCAGCGTATTTTTTTCCTGCGAAAAGAGGTTTGCCTCCCTTCCATATTGATTGATGGATGTGCATTCCTGATCCATTATCCACGAACACAGGCTTGGGCATAAACGTTGCGGATTTCCCGTGAAGCTTTGCAACGTTCTTAACGATGTATTTGTACCACATAACTTTGTCAGCCATTGTTTTTAAGGGAGCAAAAGTCATATCGATCTCTGCTTGGCCTGGTCCCCCAACTTCGTGGTGGTGACATTCGACACTTATACCGCAATCTTGCATGATTTTCACCATTTCGGACCTTACATCCTGGTATGTGTCGTTAGGAGCCATAGGGAAATAACCTTCTTTGTATCTAATTTTATGTCCGAGGTTAGGTAGCTCATCCTCTCCTGAATTCCATTCTCCTTCTACTGAATCAACAGAATAAAACGCTGAATTAGGTGATGACTCGTATCGAACATCATCGAAAATAAAAAATTCTAACTCAGGACCGAAATGTGCTGTATCACCGACCCCAGTTTTTTTCAAATATTGTTCCGCTTTGGTAGCGACATATCTTGGGTCTTTGTCATATCTTTCCTTTGTGACTGCATCCCTGATGTCGCAAGTAATTGAAAGAGTAGAGTGAGATAAAAATGGATCAATTACTGCGGTTGAGGGGTCAGGCATGAGAAGCATGTCACTATCATTAATGTCTTGCCATATTCTTATACTCGATCCATCAAATCCCAGACCATCCTTAAATACCCCGGCATCTATTTCTGATACAGGGAAAGAAGTATGCTGCCAAGTTCCCAATAAGTCACAAAATCTTAAATCAACGATTTCAATTTTTTTGGACTTAATAAGCTTTAGTACATCATTAACGCTATAACTCATGAAGTACCTCCTTTAAATTTGTGTTAATCGAGTTTCAATTTTCAAACGGCTTCATCGCCAGTTTCGCCAGTTCTAATTCTTATAGCTTGTTCGATTGGAAGAACAAAAATTTTCCCATCACCAATTTTATCCGTATTAGCGGAAGACTGAATTGCTTTTAATACACTATCAATTTTTTCATCAGGCACTGCAATCTCTAATTGAAGTTTCGGAATAAATTCAATTTCGTATTCTGCACCTCTATAAACTTCGGTGTGTCCTTTCTGTCTTCCAAAGCCTTTAACTTCGGAGACTGTCATACCAGTAACTCCAACATCTTTTAAGGCTTCTTTAACATCATCTAATTTGAATGGCTTTATAATAGCCTGAATCATTTTCATTTCGATTCCTCCAGCATTTAAATTACGTGTCAATATTATGACACATTTCAAAGAAATACTACAAAAGGCGCATCTCTTTATTGACTATGTGCAATATTCATGCCAATACTTTCTTTATTTTCTTGCACTAAATTTAAGCCCAGCTTCTGCTCTATCCCAAGTTTTGTCATTTATGTCTTTGAGCTCAGCTACTCTTACTTTTTGGGATGCAGTCATTGGGAAGCCACCTTCAAAAATCTCTATAAATCTTGGGACCATAGCAATAATGGTCTTTTCTGCCATCCATTTACAAAATTCAGCATAATCGAATTTTTCACCTTCTTTTACGATGACATTAAGCTTTAATTCATCATCGGAAACATCAGGAAGTCTGACACCTACTGCTATAGCATCTTGTATGGCTGGATATTCTAATGCAAGATCTGCAACCGCTATTGGATCAACATTCTCTCCAGAAACTCTTAATCTGGAGTACCGTCCTTGGAAATAGTACCTCCCATCTGTACCAGCTGCAAAAATGTCATCAGAATTGAAAAATCCATCGTCATCAAATGCCTCACGAGTTCTTCTTTCATCTTTAAAATATTCATTAAGAGTCGTATTTGGTAGCAAGGGTCTAATAAAGAGCAAGCCTTTTGCGCTCTCTGGTGGAGATTTTTCAGATACCGGATCCCAATGCGGCCTTATGACTTCTTCAATATTCTCTGGATTTCTAATTTCTAAATAATATCCATCAACTACATATCCACAAGATCCAGCTCTTTCGTCTTCTGGATATTTCCATAAGGGCATTCCCATTTCGGTAGAACCATACCCTTCGATTATTTTTAAATTAAACCTTTCTTCGAATTCTTTCAGATTTTTTGGGGCAGGCCCTGCTAAAACAAATCTAATATTATGTTTTTGATCATATTCACTAGGTTTTGCAGACCATAAATATTCTGATACTGCACCTAAAAAGTTTGTTATTGTTGCTCCACAAGCATGGGCCCACTTGAAAAACTTAGATGCGGAAAATCTTGGAAAGAATACGGCTGTTGCCCCTGCACCAATGGAGCTAAACAAACACATGGCTTGCGCATTTGCATGTCCTAGAGAAAGCACACTCATCAAAATATCGTCAGCACCTACTCCTTGCTGCAAGTAGCTTCTTACTGTCATTATTATTCCACCATGCTCTCTAACTACACCTTTAGGAAGACCAGTAGTTCCAGATGTAAACATACATCTCTCCTGATCTCTTATCGATACTTCAACATTAGGATTTTCAGAAGAAAATTCATATAAATTATCAAAGTTTTCAACAGGAATACTTCCTACCTTCTCAGGAATATTTTGGGTTTTTCCTGTAATGAATATTGTCTTAACATGCTCTAGTTTGTCTGCTATAGCTTCTATCAATTGAAGGCCGGATAGATCAATTACTAGTGCTACCATTTCAGAATAATTTATTACGTATGCAAGTCTGTCTCCTTTCTCATCCTTATTTATAGGAACTTGTATGCCACCTGTTTTATGTATTGCAATAATGGAAAGAACAAATTCAGCACAATTAATCATATACATGCCAACTTTGTCACCTTTGTTCACGCCAACTTTTTCTATTAATCCATTTGCAATTTGGTTAGCCTTTTCATTGGTTTCTTTATAGGAATATGTTTCAATAATTTCCCCTTCAGGATTACCTATCTTAAACATCGCTTTGTCTGGATAATTAATCGCACCATCCTCTAAATATTTTGTGATTGGTTTCCAAGTAGATGTGTCCTTAAAGGTTCCATTTGGGAGCCCGCCTGTTCCCATATACCTTTCATTTATTGGTCTGAAAAAAAGCTTCATGATACTTTACTTCCTTGCACTAAATTTAAGTCCAGCTTTTGCTCTATCCCAAGTTTTGTCGTTAATTTCTTTAAGTTCTGCTACTTTCACTTTTTGTGTAGCAGTCATTGGGAACCCATCTTCAAAAATCTCTATAAACCTTGGAACCATCGCAATAATAGCTTTCTCTGCCATCCATGTACAAAATTCAGCATAATTAAATTTCTCACCTTCTTTTACGACGATATTAAGCTTTAATTCATCGTCAGACACATCAGGGAGCCTGACACCTACTGCTATGGCGTCATGTATGGCCGGATATGCCAATGCAAGATCTGCAACTGCTACTGGGTCAACATTCTCGCCAGAAACTCTTAGTCGAGTATGTCTTCCCACAAAATAATATCTTCCATCAGTTCCACAGGCCATAACATCATCTGAATTAAAGAATTCATCATCATCAAATGCCTCACGAGTTCTTCTTTCGTCTTTAAAATATTCATTAAGAGTCGTATTTGGTACCAGAGGTCTAATATACAGAATCCCTTTAGCTGAATCTGGAGGATTTGGATCTGTGTATGGATCCCAATGAGGCCTTATAATTTCCCCTATATTCTCTGGATTTCTTAGCTCTACATAAAAGCCTTCCGTAGGATAACCCATAGATTTATCTCTATGGTCTTCTGGGTTTTTCCATAAAACCATACCCATCTCAGTGGAACCATAACCATCTATTACTCTTACGTTGAATCTTTTCTGGAAATCTATTAAGTTTCTTGGGGCAGGAGAGCCAAGCATTATTCTAATATTATGTTTTTGGTCATATTCGCTAGGCTTAGAAGACCAAAGATATTCTGCTACAGCACCCAACATATTAACGCAAGTTGCACCACAATTATGAGCCCACTTAAAGAAGTTTGATGCAGAAAATCTGGGGAAGAAGATAGCAGTAGCACCAGCGCCAATAGAAGTAAATAGACACATTGCTTGAGCATTTGCATGTCCTAGAGAAAGCACACTCATCATTGTGTCCTCGCTTCTAATTCCTTGCTGTTGTAGATACGCTCTGACAGTTAAAATAACTCCACCATGTTCCCTTACAACACCTTTGGGCATACCTGTAGTTCCAGATGTAAACATGCATCTTTCTTTATCATCAATCCCCACATCTACATTGGGATTCTCGGTAGAAAAATCATAAAGATTGTTGAATGGTTCAGCAGGAATATTGCCAATCTTTTCAGGGACATCAGCTGGTTCGCCCGTTACATAAATATTCTTTAGGTTCTCTAGTTTGTCTGCTATATCTTGAATCAGTAGTAATCCGGAAGGGTCCACCACTAGTGCAACCTGATCAGAATAATTTATTATATAAGCAAGCCTTTCACCTTTCTCGTCCTTATTGATTGGAACTTGTATGGCCCCAGTTTTATGAATAGCTATAATTGAAAGAACAAATTCAGCGCAATTAATCATATACATACCAACTTTATCGCCTTTTCTAACTCCGACTTTTTCTATCAATCCGTTCGCTACCTGATTAGCTTTGTCGTTAGTCTCTTTATATGAATAGGTCTCAACTACACTCCCTTCTCCATTAGCGATTTTAAACATAGGCTTGTCTGGATAGTTTACTGCCCCATCTTCTAAATATTTTGTTACTGGCTTCCAAGTAGAAGTATCATCGAATGTTCCGTTTGGAAGAGACCCGCTGCCGGTGTACTCAGGAGATCTAGTTTTAAATAATAATTGCATAGGTAATAACCCCCTCTCGTTGCATTATTTTATAGTACAAAATAGTTATTATAGGTTGCCATATATTTGAAAAAGATAAAAGTGACTAAATAAAAGTTGCTTTCTTTATCTTTGAGACAAAGTTCGAAATCTGACCGATAATTCGCTCTTTTCTGCTCAAATTTGCTTCAATTATTTTTATAATCGCACTTCCTATTACTATTCCATTGCACACCTTTTTTAATTGATTAACGTGGACTGGTTTTGATATACCAAATCCAACACAAACAGGTTTTTTTGTTTTTTTCTTAATTTTGGCGATGATGTTTCTTAGATTTTTATCTATTTTTTCTCTTACCCCAGTTACGCCCGTAACAGAAACTAAATAAATGAAAGAATTGGACAATCTTGATACGAGATCGATTCGTTCTTGAGTGCTGGTAGGAGCTAACAAATAAACTAATTCGAGTTCGGCATGATTTGCAGCTTGCTGAGTTTCAAATGCCTCTTCTGGTGGAAGGTCAACTATTAGAACTCCTTCTGCCCCCACTTTCTTGATATCTTGCATGACTTTTTTTAATCCGTACTGCAAAAAGGGATTAAAGTAACCGAATATAATTATAGGAGTTTTATAATTCAATCTAAATTTTTTTACCATATTTAGAGCATTGGATATGTTTACTTTATTTCTCAAAGCTCTTTCCGAAGCTTTTTGAATAGTTGGACCATCAGAGATTGGATCAGAAAATGGTATTCCTAATTCAATTATATCAACTCTATTTTTAGATAGTGATTCTAGAATTTTATAGGATGTATGAATATCGGGATCCCCAGCGGCAATGTAAGCTACAAAGCACACTTTCCCTTCTTTGTTAACTTTTCTTATTGTATCAATCAATGTCATGTTCAGCGACAAGTTTGTTTGTTCTCCAAAAAATCATTAACAGATTGTAGATCTTTATCTCCTCTTCCGGATAAATTAACAATTATTATCTGGTTCTTTTTCATTTTAGGGGCTGAAGTTAAAGCATACGCAAGTGCATGGGAAGTTTCTAATGCTGCAATTATACCCTCTTTCTGGGAGAAATATTGTAGAGCTTTGACAGCTTGCCTATCATTGACTGATGTATATTTAACTCTTTTTGTATCATTCAGAAAAGAGTGTTCAGGCCCAACTCCAGGATAATCAAGACCTGCAGAAACTGAATGAGTTTCCTTAATTTGCCCATGTCCATCTTGTAAAACATAGGTTTTACTCCCATGTAGTACTCCGATGCTTCCAGCAGTGATGCTTGCTGAATGAAGCCCAGTATTAAGACCCTTTCCTCCAGCTTCGACCCCAACCATGCTAACATTTTCATCATTTAAAAAGGGATGAAACAACCCAATGGCATTGGACCCGCCACCGACGCAAGCAATTAAAAGATCGGGTAATTTTGACTCTAGATTAAGAATTTGTTTTCGCGTTTCTTTCCCTATTATTGATTGAAAATCTCTAACAATCATTGGATATGGATGCGGACCAGCAACACTTCCTATTATGTAGAAAGTATCCCTAACATTTGTTACCCAATCTCTTAATGCCTCATTTAGTGCATCCTTTAGTGTTTGAGACCCTGATTTCACCGAAATCACATTTGCTCCAAGTAATTTCATTTTTTGTACATTGATTGATTGTCTGTAAGTATCTAAAACACCCATATAAATTTCGCATTTGAGTCCCAAGAGAGCACAAACAGTTGCGGTGGCTACACCATGTTGGCCTGCTCCGGTTTCAGCAATAATTCTTTTTTTGCCCATGGCTTTTGCTAATATTGCCTGACCAACTGTATTGTTTATTTTATGAGCGCCAGTGTGGGCAAGATCTTCTCTTTTTAAATATATTTTTGCACCCCCGATACTCTTAGATGTTTTTTCAGCCAGATATAAAGGAGTAGGTCTTCCTACAAAATTTTTAAGCAAATTATCAACTTGGGCCTTAAAATTTTTATTATTTTTAATTTTTTTATAATTTCTCTCAAGTTCATCCAGGGCTGGCATTAAAGTTTCAGAAACAAATTTACCCCCATAATCCCCAAATCTTCCGTATTTATCGGGATTATTTCTGTAATTTTTGACGTTCTTATTCATGATTTTACTAATCTTACAATAGATTCAAGTTTTTCAACATCTTTATATCCTGGAGACGACTCTGTGCCAGAGCAAACATCAACGAAATTAATTTGGGTCTCTTGCATTGCTTTTTTTATATTGTTTTTATTTAAACCGCCTGATAAAATCATTTTCTCTTTCGGAAAAATATCTGAGATAGTGCTCCAGTCAAAAATTTTACCCGTACCACCTCTTTCTTTATCATCCGAGGAATCAAAAAGCCAGTATTCGCTATTAAATTTAGAAATAGATTCCTGTAGATTCAATTTTCTGGCTGAAAAAGCTTTAATCGTTTTACAATCTATATTTTCTATTACTTCAGGGCTTTCATCTCCATGTAATTGAACATAGTCTAGGTCTAGATTCGTAACGTATTCGTTTATAGTTCCTATATCTTCATTGACGAAAACTCCAACTTTCAATATCTTGCTATCAAGCTTTTTGGCTATTTCGTATGCTTTTTTTAAATCCACAAATCTTTTGCTTTTCGAGTAGAAATTTAACCCAATCAAATCGACCCCAAGATCGCTACATAAAACAGCATCTTCGACATTCGTTAATCCACAAATCTTAATTCTATTCATCGGTAATTAACTCTAAATAATCTTTTCTCATTCTTTGATAATTAAAATTTTCTTCTATAAAAATCTTAGCCGATTCTCCCATTTTATCTAATTTATCTCTGTTTTGATGGGCCTCCATTATCTTCGTGCGTATGCTATTTGTATCGTATGGGTCAACAAGGAATCCATTAATTCCATCCAATATCAGCTCCTCAGTTCCACTATTTTTAGATCCAATAACAGGAATCGATCTTGCCATACTTTCAATCACGACATTCGGTAGGCCCTCAATTTTTGAATCCCATTTCCTGTTGCATAATATAAAAATATCAGCACAATCATAGTATTTATGAATTATGTCTCTATTGATTCCACCAATAAAAATCACTCTATCCTCGATTTTCAAAGAAGTAGCTAATTTTTTGTAATCATTTAGGAATCTTCCCTCTCCTACGCAGATATATTTGATATTCGTATTGCTAATTTTCGACAATGCTTTGATTACGTAATCCTGACCTTTTCTTGGTAAAAGTCTCGCTACTGTTAAAAGGACGAATTCATCTTTTTTTATGTTTAACGAGTTTCTTATTCCATAATCTTTATTCCTATTTATGAATTCGTCATCTATTCCGTTATATATCAGCTTTATTTTCTCCTTACTAAAATAATCTGGATGTTTGTTCATCAATTTCTCAGTATTTTTACTGACTGCCACGATAGATTTCGCATTCTTGTATAATTTTTTTAAAAAATGTTTGAAAATCATTTTGGAAAATTTCTTGCTGTTTAATATTGATTCGATTCCTGAACCGGCAATTCTAACTATTTGATCAATCTCTTTATTGTTTAGTAGCCCTCCCACAATTTCGGCTTCTTCTCCTAGGTAAACAATCTTGTGTGGTTCGAAATCGTTAATTGACTCCTTTAATTTCCGCAATCCTAAAAAATATTGAAGCAAGGGGATTTTTTTAAAATTTCTTCCCCCCAAAAAATCTATTCTCTTAATTGGGTATTCTACTGTTTCATCACGATTTTCTATTGAATATGACGGACAACAAACCATTAATTCATATTCAGAACTTACAATATCAGCAATTCTCTTAGCCGATGTCGCTATACCACCTTGAAATGGAGGAAATTCGTGTGTGTAAAGAAGAACTTTCACACACTAATTATATTGTATTATATGATATATCAAAGCTTATGATTGACACTACAAGTTGGGTGAGTTAGCTTTTCCTACAGTGGAGGTATAAATGATTGGTGGTTTAGGAATTTGGGAATTGGTTCTCATTTTGGTGATAGTTTTACTTATATTCGGCCCTAGCAAATTAGGCGATATAGGATCCGCTTTGGGGAAAGGTGTCTCTGGCTTTAAAAAATCTATACAAGATAAAGATACAGAAGAAACAGAAGAAGCGGATAAAAACAATAGCTCAAAAAAAAGCTAAGTATTTTAAATTTTTTGTGCTAATTCGATTAAAACGCTATTCATATCCTTTGGATGAGCAAAAGCTACGATGGTGTTATTTATCCCTTCTCTAGGTTCGTGATCTATCATTTCTATGCCCATACTTTCTAGACGTTTTATTCCTAACCGAATATCGTCTACAAGATAGCAAACATGATGTATTCCCTCCCCTTTTTTTTCCAAAAATTTAGAAATAGATGAATCTTGAACTATGGGTTCGAGGAGCTCTATGGCAGTTGATTTAATATCTTTGGGTAAAAGCATTATTGCTCTTATACCTTGATCCGAAGATGTTTCATCATGAGCAATCTCAAGACCTAAAGTCTTTTCATATAATTTTGCAGTTTTGGTGGCATTATAGACCGCGATACCCACGTGATACAAATTGCCAACTTCAAAGACGTCCATGGCTTATAAATCTAATACATAACCCCCAATTCATCAACTTATTTCATATTGATTTATGGAGCTGTCTTCAAAAAGGTTGATATCTAACTTTTTAATATCTCGATGATTTTTATTATTTTCAATTATTTTGTCTATAGTTTGAATTAAGTTGGGATTTATACTAATTTTAATCTTCTCTTTTTTGCTTGAATTAGTTTGTGCTATGATTTTTCTTAATAATTCATAGCATATAATTTCTTTTTTTGTTACAAGACCCGAACCATAACAAAGGTGACAGTTTTCACTTACAAGTGTTGAAGTTCTAGTTCCTCTTTTCTGTCTTGTCATTTCGATGATTCCGAATTTGGACATGGGGAGGATTGTATGTTTTGCCTTATCAATTTTCATCGAATTCTTAAAAATATCAAAAAGCTTCCTCATCTCAGCCTTTTTATTCAAATCGATAAAATCTACTAGTATGATTCCACTTAAATTTCTTAATATTATTTGATGAGCTATTTCTTTCGCTGCATAGATGTTAACACTTAAGATGGATTCTTTAGTGTTGTTGAGACTTCTGCCCGAATTAACGTCAACAACTGTTAATCCTTCTTTCTCTTCGATAATCAAGAAAGAACCATTTTTTAAATTTACTTTTTTATGGAATATTTTCTCTATATCTTTATCTATATTATTTCTCTTAAAAATATCTTCTTTCTTGCTTACAATCTTTAATTTTATATTGCTCTGGTTTTTCTTTAAATTTTTTTTAAAATAGTTGTAAGTTTTTCTCGAATTAAATTCAATTTCCTTTGTGGTATCAATTAAAAATTCTCTTAATATACTATCAATTATATTGTCTTCTTGATGCAAGATACCATGAGGACCATTTTCTTTAAATTGTTTTAAGATTTCTTTCCATTTTCTTTTTGTTTTTAAAATATCTTCGCTTATATCTTTAATGGAATTGTTCTGAGATAGAGTTCTTAATATAATCCCAATATCTTTAGTGACCAATTTTTTTAACGATTTAAGCTTTGACCTTTTTTTCTCACCATTGATTTTCTTTGAGATTCCGAAGAATCCAGGCTTGCTCAGAATAACACAAAATTTTGAAGGAAGAGCAATAAAATTGGATACTTTAGGAGCCTTTCTTGGATCATAATCACTTACTCCTTGAACCATGATAAAATTATCTTTTATTATTTCGCGTGCTTCTAAAGCCTCGTTCCCCATTTCCTCTTTTAAAGGATTGAAATTAGACAAAAAAGCAGATTTTCCAACACCTATATCTACAAAAGATGCTTCAATCCCACTAGCCGAACGATTTATTCTTGCTTTGTAAATATTGCCTCTTATAGATATTTGTTCGCTAATATTGTCAATAAAGAAGTTCCTTAGCCTAGAGTTATCTATAATAGCAACTCTTATTTCATCAAGTGTTTCACTAATTAGAATTTTTCTCAATTATTCTCTTTTTAATAAATCAAATATTAATTCTGCTATATCTTCTGATTCCAATTTTCCATCTTTGAGTTTACTAATTGCTTTTTTAACTTTATCCATATCTTTTATTCTTTCCAACTCTTGCTTGAGTTTTCGATTTAGTAGTTCATCTAATTCGGATATTTTCCTCGCACTTCTTTTTGCTAACAAGGAACCATTTAACTCCTCAAATTCTCTAAATGATTTTATTTCATCCATTATTTCATTGATTCCAATATCATTTTCTGCTTGGGCTGTTAAAACCTTGGTTCTCCATTTTGGAGTTGTTTGTTTTAGGGATATCATATAATCAATTTCTCTTGCTAGTTTCTCTGCTCCCCCACGATCTGATTTGTTTACTATAAAAATATCTCCGATTTCCATTAATCCTGCTTTCATTGCTTGTATACTATCACCAGATTCTGGAACCAGGGTTACTATAACACAGTCAGAGATTTTAATGATGCCAAGTTCGGTCTGACCAACGCCCACGGTTTCAATTATTACGATATCCATTCCAAAGATATCAAAAAGCTTTATTATTGCACTTGTAGAATTTGATAATCCACCAAAATCTCCTCTGCTACCGATACTTCTGATAAAAACCCCATTATCTAGGGTATGCTCTTGCATTCTTATTCTATCTCCAAGCACAGCTCCACCAGTGAACGGGCTACTTGGATCGACGGCAATTACTCCAATTTTTAATTTTTTTTCTCTAAACCTTGCTATAATTTTATTTGTCAAAGTACTTTTACCAGCACCTGGTGGGCCCGTCATTCCTATTCTGTACGCATGATTTGGAACTTCTTTTATAGACCGAGAAATCCTAGAAATTGCTGACGGGTCGCTTTCTACGATACTTATAAGTCTTGATAGACATACCCTGTCACCAGACAATAGACCGTTCATTAGATTTTTTTCATTTTTTTTCATTAGATTTCCTAATTATTTTCTCAAAGTGTGTTTTCTTGATTTCCATGACTGATAATCTTGACTGTTTAATTAAGCCCATCTTTGATAATGTCGAATCTTCTTTTATCTCACTCAAGCTAATTTTTCTTTTCAAACTTTTTTTTGCTTTTAAATCAACTACAACCCATTTTTTATCTTTTGTTGTTGGATCTTGATAGTATTCCTTTACAACTTCGGTGATACCTACTATTTCTTTGCCTTCATTGCTATGATAGAAAAGAACTTGATCCTTTTTTTCCATCATTTTTAGATAATTTCTTGCTTGAAAATTTCGAACCCCATCCCAATATGTTACTTTATCTTTTAACATGTCATTCCATGAATATTTAAAGGGTTCTGACTTTACAAGCCAATACTTCATGAAATTAATTTAATTTATTAATTAATTTTTGTAAAATGTATTAGTGATGTTTTTAATACCTGCTATAGACATAAAAGACCAAAAATGTGTGAGACTTTTTAAGGGAAACTTTGAGAAAGAAACGATTTATTCAAATAGCCCCCTAGATGTTTCAAGCAAATGGCAATCAGATGGTGCTAAATTGATACACATTGTAGATTTAGATGGTGCTCTTGAGGGTGAAAGTAAGAATTTTCAACTTATACAGGCAATTCTCAAAAATAAAAAATGTGAATTCCAAATTGGTGGTGGAATTAGAGATTTGAAAACGATTGAGAGGTATATATCTATTGGGGCAAAAAGAGTAATATTAGGGACATCAGCATTCGTTGATGAAGATTTCTTTCAAACAGCCTGTGAAACTTATGGTGATAAGATTGCCGTTGGTTTAGATATTAAAGATGATAAGATTGCAATTAAAGGTTGGAATACAAAAATTGACATGAAGATTAAAGATGCTATTTCAAGGTTTGAGAACTTGAAAGTCTCGCTAATAGTTCTGACATCTGTTGATAGGGATGGGACACTTGAAGGTTTTAACAAGAATCTTACTGAGGATTATTTGAAATTATCTAATATACCAATAATAATATCAGGCGGAATTAAGGACTGTCGAGATTTAAAGCAAATAAAATCTATGAATGATAAAAGAATTTACGGAGTAATACTAGGTAAATCAATATATGAAAACAGAATAAATTTCAAAGATTGTATTAAGGAATATGGCGATGTTAGCTAAAAGGATCATACCTTGTTTGGATATCGACAAGGGAAGAGTTGTAAAAGGAATTAATTTTGTTAATTTGATTGACGCTGGAAATCCTGTGGAAATTGCTGAGAGGTATAGTACGGAAGGGGCTGACGAGATTACCTTCTTAGATATAACAGCATCGAATGAAGAAAGAAATATCATGATTGATACCATTGAAAGAGCAGCGGATAAAGTGTTCGTTCCTTTAACTATTGGAGGGGGAATACGTAATACTGAAGATATAAGACTACTTTTATTGGCGGGAGCGGATAAGGTTTCGATTAATACTGCTGCAGTTAACGATCCAAATATTGTTACCGAATCTGCAAAAAAATTTGGTTCTCAGAGTATAGTTGTCGCAATTGATGTAAAAAAGAAAAGAAAGGGTTTGTGGGAAGTTTTTACCCATGGAGGTAGAAAACCGACGGGAATTAATGCCCTTGACTGGATAAAAAAAATGGAACGATATGGAGCCGGAGAAATTCTTCTAACATCGATGGATAGAGATGGAACAAAAAAAGGATATGATTTAGAAATCCTATCTTTGATAAGTGAAACCATAACAATACCTGTTATAGCATCTGGTGGTGCAGGCAACTTGAAGCACATAGCAGACGCATTTGTTTTGGGTAAAGCTGATGCTGCTCTTTGTGCGTCCATATTCCATTTTGGAGAGTACACTATCAGTGAGGTTAAAAATTTCTTATCAAAGCATGATATATTAGTTAGAAAATAAAATATGAATATCCGTAGACGATTGGAAATTAACGAATCAAAGATTTTGTCCCCTTTTGCTTCTCTTAGTAGTGATACCAAAGGTAGATTACGAAAAGAAAAAAAATGTAATTTAAGAACAGAATATCAAAGAGATAGAGACAGAATAATTCATTCAAAATCTTTTAGAAGGCTAAAAGATAAAACTCAAGTTTTTCTTGCTCCATACGGGGATCACTTCAGAACTAGATTGACCCATGTTCTTGAGGTCGCACAGATTGCTCGAACGATATCTAGGTCTTTGGCCTTGAATGAAGATTTAACCGAAGCCATATCTCTTGGACATGATTTAGGCCATACACCTTTTGGACATGCTGGCGAACAGGCCCTTGACACAGTCCATCCAGGTGGATTTAGACATTATATTCACAGTCTTAGGATTGTTGAATTACTCGAAAAGGAAGGAAAGGGTTTGAACTTAACACTTGAGGTTAAAGATGGAATATCAAAGCACTCAAAAGGTAAGGGACCTATGGTGAATAAAAAAATTCCAATTATGACTCTAGAAGGACAAGTTGTTAGGTTCTCAGATATCTTTGCTTATTTTACACATGATTTAGATGATGCTATAAGGTCATCTTTAATCAGAAAAAAAGATATACCTACTAGGCTACTTAAGTTTTTTGGGAATACGCATTCTCAAAGAATTTCTAAAGTTGTATCGGATATCATCAATGAAACGAAAAAAAATTCTTTTAAATCAGCAACTATATCTAAGGAGCTTGAACGAAATCTTGTTTACATGAGAGATTTTTTATTTGAAAAAGTTTATTATCAGAAAAAAATTAAAGATAATTTTGAAAAAGCTAAACAAATCTTAATTGATCTATATAATTTTTTCCTATTGAATGATAAGAAACTTAAAGAGTTATATAAATTTAAAAGTGAAACTCATCAAAATGATTGTCGTGACTTCATCGCCGGAATGAGTGACGATTTTGCCCTTGAAATTCATAAGTCCATCTTTACACCCAAAAAATGGTCTTTCGTAGACTTTAAAGCATAAGTTGTATATAGAAATATGATAAAATACCTTGGGTCAGTTCCTTTCTTAAATTCTAAACCCCTTACATATTTATTTGATAATAATTTTATTAGAAATTACAAAACCTATGAATATTACCCCTCGTCATTATTGGATCCTTTAATATCAGGAAAAGTTTTTTTATCATTACTTTCCATTGCTGATCATTTATCTAATAAGGATGTTCTTTCTCTGACAGATTATTGTATAAGTTCTTATGGAAAAGTCGGTAGTGTAATTTTGGTATCTAAATCAAAATTAAAAGATATAAAAAACGTAGTTCTAGATAGTAGATCTAAAAGCTCAAACATGCTTTTCAAGGTAATTCAATCCTCTTTTCTTAATATCGATGTTGATTATGAAATTAGAGAGCCAAAATTAAATATGAGAATGGAGCCTGGTGTCGGATATGTCATTATAGGTGATCTTAGTTTAGAGATTATTTCGTTAGACCCAATAGGGATTAACACATATGACTTGGGAGAAATTTGGTTTAAGGAGACCGGATTCCCCTTTACATTTGGGACATACAATTATTTAAATCCTTCTCCTAAAAAAGAAGAACTAGATTTTCTCGATAACTCTTATATGGAGGGTTCTAAAAATATTAATTCGATAATTGATGATTTCTTGATTGCTAATCAACATAAAATAGAAAAAAAAATTGCCGAAGAATATCTAAATGAAAGAATCTTTTATAAAATTACAGATGATCATATCAAGGGCATCAATCTTTTTTTGAAACTCTCTTCGAAATTTGCAAATTGGAAAAAAAATAGTTTTAATAACAAAATCTAAATTATGTCAAAAAAAATTATCACTCTTGGACATAGTCCTGATGCAGATGATGCTTTTATGTTCTACGCAATTTCAAAAGGTATTGTTAAATCAGACAAGTTTGAATTTAGACATTTTATAAAAGATATACAAACTCTTAATAAAATGGCAATAGGCAAAGAATTGGATACAACAGCTGTGTCTGCGTATGCCTACGTTCAATTATATGATAGCTATCGAATCATGGATTGCGGTGCAAGTATGGGAAATAGATATGGTCCAATAGTAGTTGCGAAACCCGGAACGAAGATGACAAAGGGGATTAGGATTGCAATTCCGGGAAAATCAACTTCAGCTTTCTTGCTTCTAAGGCTTTATTGTGATGATGCCAAGTTCGTGGAATACAATTTTGATGAAATTATGCCAGCGATAATTAACTCCGAAGTTGATGCTGGACTTATTATACATGAAGGTCAAATTACTTTCGGAGCTTTTGGTCTAAATTTATTATTAGATATACCTAAACTATGGCACAATGAATGCAAATATCCGATACCTCTTGGCTTAAATGTTGTGAGCAGATCCTTAGACTTGGGGATTCAAATAGAAATCTCTAAAATGATTAAGCAAAGTATTTCATATGCTCTATCAAATACCGAGGAGGCTCTTGACTATGCAATGGAATTTGGTAGAGGCATATCAAGAGATATAGCAAAAAAATTTATTTTTATGTATGTAAACGAAGATACCTTAGATTTGAATTATAGAGGTATCAACGGACTCAAATTCATGTACACCTCAGCCTTTACAAAAGGTTTAATTGAAAAGAATATAGAGCTTGATATTATTTTAACTTAATCGTCTCCCCATTAATCATTGATAGTTTTAAATCATTATTGTTTGAGTCAATTACGGACATAAAGGGGTTGTCATTTTTTATTCTAAAAGCTATTAAGTCGGCCTTTTTGTTTTTTTTTATTGTCCCTACCATATTCTCGATGCCGAGGGCTCTTGCTCCTCCTATCGTAGCTTTCTCCAGAACGATTTTCTCACAATTTTTCTTAGCAAATTTCTTTGAGTGGAGATACAAAGACTTAATTTCATCTAAAAAATTTATTGAAAAATTGCTAGATAATCCATCCGTGCCTAATCCAATATTCTTGTATTTAAGGAAAAATTTTAAATTAGGTAACCTTTGATTTAAAAATAAATTACTTCGCGGGCATAGAACAACGCCATATTGCTCTCTCTCTAGTATTTTTAAGTCTGCTTTTATTAAATTATTCATATGCACTAGAAGTATTCTTTGTTTATTTTTATTAAGATTATTCAAGTAGGAAAGGGGGGAGTCACTTTTAATTTTTATTTTTGGTCTTTTTGGTAACATTGGAAAAATTATATCTTCCAGGCCACTCTTCTTTTTTTGAATTAATCTAATCTCATCTCTACTTTCAGAGAGGTGAATGCCGAGATTTATTTTTCTATTTTGAGCAATTTTGAATAGATTTTGCAATTTCTCAGTATCAAGTGTATAGATTGAGTGGGGGAACAGTCTTAAATTAAACATGCCGTTTTTATCTTTTCTGTCTAAATTAATCAATTTCCTAAAAAAACTTTTGTCGATATTCGGCATAGTTGAATTTACTACTTCAAAAAAATATACTGTCCTTATTTTACTTCTGATTATTTCTTGAAAATCTAGTCCATTATACGAACTTATCTGTCCAATGGTTGTAACGCCTGAATCAATTGATTCTTTTAGTGATTTCCTAACAGAATTAATTATCATTTCTTTCTTAGAAGTTTGTTTTTTTAAATCTATAATTTGAGCTAGCCAGGAAGAAAACGAATTAAAAGGAATTAATTTTCTTCTAATCCAATTTAATTCGAGATGGATATGAGCGTTAATAAACCCTGGCATTAATATGCAATCTTCCAAATTGATTATTTTATATTTATTTTTATTGACTTCTGAATTGGGAAGAATATCTTCAATTTTGTCGTTATTGACTATGACCGAATACCCATACAAGGGTTGGCTGCCACAAAAAAGAATATATCTGGCCCTTAAAGCTTTTTGCATATCTCCTACGGCTCCAAATACTGTACTTGACCTTTAAAAACTAATCTGACCCGAACAAATTTGTTCAACTGGTCCTTCCATTACGAGATTGTAATTATCATCAATTTCGATAGACAAGATACCTCCCTGCATTTGGACATTTACTTTATTATCTAGAAGGTCTAATTTGTGGCCAACTGAGACTACTGCACAGGAACTACTACCTGACGCTAATGTATAACCCGCTCCTCTTTCCCATATTTCGATTTTCACCTTTTTTCTTGAAACTATTTGAGCAAATTGTACATTTGTTTTGTTGGGAAACATTTTATTTTTTTCAATTAATGGCCCAAATTCAGTTGCGTCCTTAGGGCTTATTGTTTTTTTGAAAATCACACAATGAGGATTACCTACTGTTACAGAGGTAAAAATGAATTTTTTCTTTTTAATCCTTATTGTTTCATTTATAGCATATTTCATATGAGAGATTACAGGAATTTTTTTTGATTCAAAAACAGCCTGACCCATTTGAACTTTGACTAGACTAGACTTTTTACTGCTCTTGATTATTGCACATTTAACTAAGCCCCCTTTCGTTTCAACGGTAAAAATTCTTTTTTTAGTATATCTATTATCGTATAAAAATTTTGAAAAAATTCTCAAACCATTTCCGCTTTTTTCTGCTTCTGAGCCGTCGGGATTAAAAATTTGCAAACCGAAATCAGCTTTTCTTGAGGGAACGAGTAATAATAGCCCATCTGATCCAATCCCAAAATTTCTATCACATATTTTTTTAATTAAGCCCTTATTTAGCTTACGGTTGAGTTCTTTCTTATCAATAACTATATAGTCATTGCCGAGTCCGTGAGATTTGATAAAATTGTTCATATCCTGATTATATTAAACGATTTAGTTTGTGATAATAGAGTGAATTTGTAGATAAATAATTTTTTTTTGTATAAAATTAATCAATGCAACCATGGGAGGTTTTTTGTGATGATTGAAAATATGTACGATGTTAAAGATAAAGTCGCAATCGTAACGGGTAGCTCAAGAGGTATAGGGAAGCAATGCGCTTTGGCTTTTGCTGAAGGCGGGGCTAAGCTTGTTCTTAATTATGTTAATAATCAAGAAGCGGCTGAGATTACAGCTGAAGAGGTAAGTGCTCTTGGCTCCGAAGCTATAATTGTCCAAGCCGATGTTAAGGACTTTGAGGCTTGCCAGACTTTGGGCGAACAGGCAATAAAAAAGTACGGGAAAGTTGATTTTCTGGTTAATAATGCCGGTATCAATAGAGATATAACGTTTAGTAGAATGTCTCAGGAGCAGTGGAGCGAAGTTGTTAATACAAATTTAGGTGCTTTGTTCAATATGTGTAAGGCGGTCGTTCCACATATGAGGGATGCTGGTTCTGGTGTAATTATTTCAATTTCTTCTATTATTGGTGAAACTGGCAATATTGGACAATCAAATTATGCAGCAACAAAGAGCGGTATGTATGGATTTACAAAAAGCTTAGCCAGAGAACTCGCAAAAGATAATATTAGAGTTAATACCGTGTCACCTGGTTTTGTTGAAACTGACATGCTTCATACAGTACCACCCGATCTTTTGGCAGGAATTAAGGATGATATTCCCATGGGAAGATTTGGGTATGCTGACGAAATTGCCTTAGCTGTGCTTTATCTATGTTCTACCGCGGGTTCTTGGATTACGGGTACAAATCTAAGTATCAACGGTGGGCATAATATGTAGTTTTTATTGTGGGAGACGATATGCTCTCCTACAATAAGAACATTTTCTTAGTAAATAAAATTGTGTGAAGGTAAATCAAGCAAATACATAAAAATGTATCCTGCCAGAATTGTTATAAAACCAGATATCGACAAATAAGAAATCCTATAGCCGCTAATTTTGTAAATTGATCTTAATAAAATTAATAGGAAATAAATACTCCATGAAAGAACCGAAATTGTAGCAACAGTTCCGAACCAGTAACTTCCAATCTGATTTTTTGAGAGGACAAAACCCAATACGAGACCTATTGTCATAAGAGGAAAAGATAGCGAAATCAACAAGAAATTAACTTTTTCGATCAGATCAAGACTTGGCAGCCTGCCAATTTTATTAATTTTCTTATTTTTGATATTTTTATATTGATATAAAAACATTAGGCTAAATATTATAGAAACAAAAAGAATGGTATGAGAAAGTAGATTCAATAGTACATGAGATATTAATATTCTATTATTAAAAAGTAGATTATTACCCTCGCCTATATCAAAGATTATAGGAACAGTCAAAATGAAAGCTACTGGAGAAACAAAAAGTGAATATAAATTCTTAATGCTTGGTTTTATGAATAAGTAGCATGATATAGAAAGAAATAATGCTATTACAAAAAGATTTACCTCTAAACTTTTTGATGCATAGTTTACATCTTTAACAATCAATAGTATTGCTTGAACGGAAATCGCCATAATAAAAAGATAATGGCCAATCTTGGAAAATTTTATTTTCCCAGAGGCAACGTAATACAAAGTCAGTATGAACGATATTGCATAGAGAACCGGAACAAAAATCGTTGATTCCATTAAATTGTCTCACTTATTTCTTTCTGATAATTCTTGGTTAATTCGTTGTTAAGTTCATCTAAATCACCGTCAAGAATATAATCGATTTTGTGAAAAGTTCGACTAAGCCTATGATCGCTTACGCGTCCTTGTGGAAAATTGTATGTTCGTATCTTTTCACTTCTGTCTCCAGCGCCAACTAAAGCTTTCCTCGTCTTAGACATATTTTCTTGTTGTTTTATTTGTTCATTTTCAAAAAGCTTAGCTCTTAATATTCTCATGGCTTTCTCTTTGTTCCTATGTTGAGACTTTGCGTCTTGATTCTGTATTACAATGCCTGATGGTTCATGAGTAATTCTTATAGCGGAATCAGTCTTGTTAACATGCTGCCCACCCGCACCGGAGGCCCTATAGGTATCGATTCTTAAATCTTTTTCATTGATTTCGATTTCTACTTCGTCTACCTCAGGCAAGACCGCAACGGTTGCTGTAGAGGTATGAACTCTGCCACTAGTTTCAGTAATAGGGACTCTTTGAACTCTATGAACGCCACTTTCAAATTTCATAAAAGAATAAATATTTTCTCCCCTTATCGAAACAATTGCTTCTTTTGTTCCGCCAAGCCCCATTTCGTTCTTGTTGATTATTTCTGCCTTCCATCCTCTGCGTTCCGCATACCTCAAGTACATTCTCAATAAATCGCTTGCAAAAAGTGCCGCCTCATCTCCCCCGGCTCCAGCTCTTATCTCTAAAATGACATCTTTTGAATCCATGGGGTCTTTTGGTTTAAATTCATCTTGAATTTTCTCTTCAATGTTTTTAAGTTCCTTATTTAAATTCTTTAATTCTTCTTGGGCTAGTTCTGCCAACTCTATGTCTTTAGATAGTTCCTGATTCTCAATTATCATATGTTCTACTTCTTGAAGCTGCAAAAAGAGTGCTACCATTTCAGAAATTTGACTTCTTTTTTTTGAAAGTTCTTTGATAGAATTAGAATTTAGATTTGGTGATGAAAGCTGTAAATCAATACTACTAAGCTCTTTTGATAAATCTTCTAGTTTTTCTCTGACTTTTTGCCCTATCATATAAAAACCCGGCTTGCAAACTCTTAACTATGGGATAGAATTATATCATGGATATCTTTGATATCCTTGATAATAAGGTTAAGGATGCCGTAGAGCAAAAACTGAAATTGGAGAATAGGGTATCGAGTTTAGAGAAGGAGATTAAAAGATTAAATAAGGATTGTCTAGACTTAAAAACGAAAGATACTGCCTGTAAAGATGAGATTGGCTCTGTTCTTAGTGAATTAGATAGAGCGGTAAAAGATTTAGATATTTAGTGAAGGAAATACGATTAAGTCATTTAGAAAAAAGTTTAAAGTTTAAAACTGAATGTAGCGACAAGATTTTAAATGAAATTGAAGAATACATAAATAAAAAGTTCTTGGAGCATAGTTTAGAAAAAAATTCGCCTTCTTCCTTGGAAATATCTAATCTCCTTTTGGTAAATGCAGTTTACGAAATCCTTTCCTTGAAAAAAGATAAGGAAAAGGACAATGAAAGAATCTCTTCAATTATATCAATGCTCTCGTGATAAGTTTGAATTAAGAGAACATCTTAGAACTAAAAGAAGTAAGTTAAGTAGTTCATTTGTTTGGCTTAAATCGGAACAAATTTCGTATTCTCTGATCAAAGAGTTATCGTTGAAATTAAAAAAATCTGACCGAATTGCTTTATACAGCCCTATTGCTGGCGAGGTTGATACCAGATTGATAGATTTTGAGATAAGAAAATTGAATAAAAGTGTTTATTATCCAAAAATAATTGGTGAAAGAATGTATTTTGTTAAAACAAATTCACTTGACGATCTCTCACTAGGGCATTTTGGAATACGAGAACCAGCTGGTGAAAAATATATAAGCATCAGTAATCTTGATATTTTCATTATCCCTGCGATTGCCATAGGCCTTGATGGATCTAGATTAGGATTTGGTAAGGGATTTTACGATAAGGAACTTGAAGATGTTCCCAGAAGAAAGATGTTCTCTGCGATATTCGATTTTCAATTAGTCGACAAAGAATTTAGAGAAGAGCACGATATAAAAGTGGATAAAGTTTTTACAGAAAAAAGGGTTATTACAATAAATTAGGAGGAAATTATGGATATTATCTTAATCTCGATTTGCATAGCATGTTGTGTTGGAGGATTTGGTCTATTCTGGTTAATAAGTCGGAATAATCTTATTAAAGACATTAAAGACAAGAAAGAAAGATCTGAAAAAATGATTTCAATTGCAAAAAGTAAATCGATAAAAATTACTAAAGAAACAGAAAGAAAAATTAAACAATTTAAATCTTCTCAGATTAAAAAAATTAAAGATGAGATTGAATCTACAAGAAAATTAATGACCGAGAAAGAGGCAAATTTATTGGAGAGGGAGAAGAATCTCAATGCTAGTCAGACCGAAGTAACCAGAAGAGGGGCTCAACTAGAATTAAAAGAGGAAACGTGCGATCAACTAGAGTTAAAGTATAGATCCAAAGAAGAAGAATTAAATTCAATTTTAGAAGATGCTAAGTCAAAAATAGAAACTATTTCGGGTTTGTCCAGAGAAGAAGCGAAACAAGAGCTGGTTGGGGCTGTAGAGAATGAAGCGAAAATACTCGCGGCCAGAAAAATTAAAGAGATAGAAAAAAATTTGAAAGATGAAGCAGAGGAGAAAGCCAAAAATATTATTGCTTTAGCTATACAAAAGTATGCTGCTTCCTATACGTCGGAAAAAACATCATCCGTTGTTACTCTTCCAAGTGATGATATGAAAGGAAGGATTATTGGTCGAGAGGGTAGGAATATTAGAACAATCGAATCAAAAACGGGAGTTGATATTATTATTGATGATACGCCTGGTATAGTCACGGTTTCTTCTCACAATCCTTTAAGAAGAGAAATTGCCTCAAGATCGATTAAGAAATTGCTTGACGATGGAAGAGTTCATCCAGGAAGAATTGAAGAAATTGTTGATGAAATTAGGGAACAACTAGGCAAAGAAATCCAACAGTTAGGAGAAGATGCAATACTAGAAATTGGTATTAGCAATATGAATCCTGAGCTAATTAAGCTTGTGGGTAATATGAAATATCGTACATCGTACTCTCAGAATATTTTGGACCATTCCTTAGAGGTTGCTCAAATTTGTGGGGTATTAGCTTCAGAAATAGGCCTAGATCCTAAATTAGCTAAGAGAGCAGGATTACTACATGACATAGGTAAATCTGTCGATCATACAATCGAAGGTAACCATGTAGATATTGGAGCAGATTTAGTTAAAAAATATCATGAACCACCTGAAGTTATCGAAGCGGTTGAATCTTCCCATTCCGATCATCCCTCTAGCCTTTATACTGTTCTTGTCCAAGCCTCTGATGCAATTTCAGCTGCAAGGCCAGGAGCAAGAAAAGAATCCTACGAGTCTTATGTTAAAAGAGTTAAAGAACTTGAAGATATAGGATTATCTTTTAATGGAGTGGACAAGTGCTTTGCCATTCAAGCTGGTAGAGAGGTAAGGGTAATGGTGGAAAGTGACAAAATTAATGATGATGAAGCGACAATTCTCTCTCACGATATAGCAAAGAAGATAGAGGAGGAAGTTTCCTATCCGGGTAACGTAAAAATTACTGTAATTAGAGAAGTTAGAGTAGCAGCAATGGCAAATTAGTCCTTAAGGGCTATTCTAGCTGCAGCAAGTCTCGCGATAGGGACCCTAAAGGGGGAACAGCTTACATAATCAAGTCCTATTTTATGACAAAATTCAATCGATGCAGGATCACCACCGTGTTCACCACAAATACCAACTTTAAGATTTTTTCTAGTTGATTTACCTTTCTCGAGGCCGATTTTCATAAGTTCCCCAACACCGTCGATGTCAATGCTCGTAAAAGGATCTTTCTCTAATATCTCGGTTGTTTTTCCATCTATATCAATTTTGATTTCCATATATGCGTTAATAAATTTAGCAGCATCGTCTCTTGAATATGCAAAAACTGTTTGAGTCAAATCATTTGTACCAAAGGAGAAAAATTCTGCTTCTTTTGCAATTTGGTCTGCAACAACAGTAGCTCTTGGAACCTCAATCATGGTGCCTACCATGTAATTGATTTTCTTTTTTCCTAGAACTTCTTTTGCAACTTCATTGATTATATTCTTTTGGAATTTAATTTCGGATACCATCCCGACCAATGGGACCATAATTTCAGGACTTACTTTAATTTTCTTTTTAGATACTTCAATTGCTGCTTCAAAAATTGCCCTTACTTGCATTCTTGTAATTTCTGGCATTATTATTCCTAACCTACAACCTCTAAGGCCCAGCATTGGATTAAACTCATGAAGCTCTTCGACTCTATCTAAAAGTTTTCTTTTCTTATCAATAAGGCTTGAACTACTTTTGTTCGTTTCTAGTTCTTTAATCTCCAACATCAAATCTTCTCTTTTTGGTAAAAATTCATGTAGAGGTGGATCTAACAATCTAATAGTGCAAGGTAAACCATTCATTGCGGTAAAAAGTCCGACAAAATCTTCTTTTTGCATCTTTTGAAGCTTGTTGAGATGAGAAATTCTATCATTTAATGATTTTGCGAGAATCATATTTTGCATAATTTTTATTCTGTTTTCCGCAAAAAACATATGTTCAGTTCTACATAGACCTATCCCTTCTGCGCCAAATTTGATAGCTATTTGTGCATCGACTGGAACATCGGCATTAGCTCTAATTCTGAGCCTTCTAAATTTATCTGCCCATTTTAGGATTGTTGAAAAGATTAAGTATCTCTCGGATGCTCTCTCTTTCATGTTGCCTTGCATGACTTGAATTACTTCTGATGCTACTACAGGGATATCACCTGAATATACTTTTCCGTCAAACCCATCGATTGAAATATAATCACCTTCATTGATTAATTTTTCATCTACACTAAAAGACCTTGCAGGTATATTGACCTTGATTTTCTCTGCTCCCACAACACAAACTTTGCCCATTTGTCTTCCTACGACTGCCGCATGACTTGTTTTTCCACCTCTTGCGGTTAGTACACCATGTGCTGCTGCCATACCATGTATATCATCGGGATTGGTTTCTTTGGTAACGAGAATGACTCTGCTACCTTTCTTGCTCATTTCAACCGCTGTTTGAGCATCAAGCGCAACTTGTCCTGATGCAGCTCCTGGAGAAGCCGCTAGCCCTTTAGTGAATTCATCAAATTTCTTTTTATCAGAAGGATTAAATATAGGAAATAAAAATTGCTCTAACTGTTCTGGCAATACTCTCATTACGGCTTCTTCTTTTGAAATTAATCTCTCTTTAACCATATCGCATGCAATTTTGGCTGCAGCAATACCCGATCTTTTAGCTGACCTTGTTTGTAACAGGTAAAGTGTTTCGTTTTCAATTGTAAATTCAAAATCCTGCATATCACGAAAATGCCTTTCTAAAGTTTTGGCAGTATTTTCTATTTGAAGATGGACCTTTCTCATCTCTCTTTGCATTGTTTTTATATTCTTAGGAGTCCTAATTCCTGCCACGACATCTTCGCCTTGCGCGTTTAATAGGTATTCTGCAAATAACTCTTTCTCGCCCGATGAAGGATCTCTAGTAAACCCAACTCCAGTTCCACAATCCCTACCCATATTACCAAAAACCATCGATTGTACTGTAACGGCAGTGCCAATTTCCGACGGAATATCATATTGCTTTCTATAGAAAATAGCTCTTTTATTGTTCCAAGAAAGAAAAACCGCATCAATTGCTTTCATAAGCTGATTGTTTGGGTTTTGAGGAAATTGCAAACCCGTCTTTGATTTTACAAGTTTTTTGTAATCTTGGACAAGAGTTTTCAAGGCGGAATGATCAAGATCAAGATCATGTTTAGCCCCCTTTTTCTTCTTTAGATTATCCAACATTTCTTCAAATAAATTCTTATTCACTTTCAGAACTACATCTGAAAACATTTGAATAAATCTTCTATACGCATCCCATGCAAATCTTGGATTTCTGGTTTTTTTACTCAATCCTATAACCGTTTTGTCATTCAAACCTAAGTTGAGAATTGTGTCCATCATTCCTGGCATAGAAAACATCGAACCAGACCTTACCGAAACTAATAATGGATTAGATGAATTACCAAATCTTTTGCCTGTCAATTTTTCGATCTTGGATAGATTTCCTTTTATTTCACTATTTATTCCTTTAGGAGTTTTTCTTTTGTTTTTATAGAATATTCCACAAACTTCAGTTGAAATTGTGAATCCAGGAGGAACATTAATGCCTATTTCTGTCATCTCGGCTAAACCTGCCCCTTTGCCACCAAGGATTTCTTTCATTGATCCATTGCCATCAGCCTTTTTATTTCCGAAAAAATAAACACATTTTTTAGAATTTCTTTTGGTTCTCATTCATCCTCCTCTTTAAATCTCTGAGAAATTAGCAAATCCGGAGATTATATTTTTCATGTTTGTTAAAAGATTTATTCTGTTTCGTTTTGTTTCTTCGTTTTTGTCCATTACTAAAACGTTGTCAAAAAATTCTGATAGACATGGGGATGTTTTTAGAATTTCTTTCAAGCACACTTCGGGGTTTTTGCTCATCGAACTAGGAGAAAAAGCTTTTTGAAGTTTTTTTAATTCTTCAAAAAGAGAGATTTCAAATTTGTTATCAAGCAAGTTTTCGTTTATATCTATTTTGGAATTTTCTTTAGTTATATTTTTTAATCTTTTAAATATTTCAATTACTGACATCAATTCTTTTTTACCTTCATATTTTTTTAAGACGAACGCTTTCTCTAAAATAGATTTCATATCTCTAATCTGATATTCATTATTTACTAGAGAATTAACAATGTTCATATTAAAACCTTTCTCAATTAGATAATTCCTTATTCTTTCATTGAAAAATTCTATTGCTTTATTCTTATTTTCCTCTTTGATTTTACTGTGACCACTCTTTTCAACTTCAGCGATCGAAAAATTTAAGATTTCAATTAAATCTATATTTTTCTTAAGATTCTCGGCTATCCTAATTATACCTATACTGTTCCTTCGAAGTCCATATGGGTCCGAGCTGCCTGTTGGGTTTAATCCTAAATAAAAACAAGATGCGATGATATCGATTTTGTCAGAGATACTAATTATTTTTGCTAAATTATTACTTGGTAGCGCATCACTTCTCCCTCTTGGTAGATGGTGTTCTTCAATAATTTGAGCGATATTTTTATTGTACTTTTTATAATAGTGTTTACCCATGAGACCTTGAAGTTCAGGAAATTCATAAACCATCTGAGAAGATAGGTCGGCCTTTAACAACCTACAGCAGGATTTCAAATCGACATTTAATTTTTTTTCATCTAAATCCAATATTTGAAGTAATTTCTTCGAATTTTTCAAAATTCTATCAGATTTATCTTTATAAGTTCCCACCCCCTCAATAAACGTTATAGATGATAGTTTTTTTACAAGATTAGATAGACCAATTTTTTTATCTTCCTCATAAAAGAATTTAGCATCAGCTAATCGTGCTCTGATTACTTTTTCGTTTCCTGAGATTACTACTTGATTGTTGATGAATGATGAACCAGCGATAAATATAAATTGAGAATCCAATTTAGAATAATTACTATCTTTGAAGACAGGAAAGTATTTTTGATGACCTTTCATCACTGATATGTTAACTTCTTTAGGAATCTGAAGAAAATTTTTATCAAATTTTCCAGACAAAACATTTGGAAATTCTGTAAGATTGGCAACGTGGTCTAACAATTCTTCATCGATTTCAACAAAAAATTTTGATTTTTTCTCTATTTTCTTGATTTGATTAACGATAATCTTTTTTCTTTCTTTAAAATCTAAAATAACATGACTTTTTTTCATATATTCTAGATATTGTTTAATGGAATTAATTTTCGTGCCTTGATTTGAATAAAATCTATGACCATAAATGATATTTTCATTCTTGATGCCATTAATCTTTAATTTTATAAATTCTTTACCAAATAATGAGAAAATATTTTTTATTGGCCTTACAAATTCGATGTTGCTAGACCCCCACCTCATGGATTTTCTATTTTTTAATAATTTGATTGAATTCGTTGTGACATCAACTAAAAAATCTTTTGTTTCTATTCCTTTTATATGTTGATTTGCAGATAAAAATTTATTACCATCTTTTTCTATTATTTTAATATCATTTTTCTTAAGCGAGTTTTTCTCCAAAAAAGCTAATCCTGGCTTTAGGAATTCTCCTTTCTCATTAATTGATATTTTTCTTGGTGGGCCTACGATGAATCTTTCCTTATCTTTCTGTTGGTTGGCTAATCCCCCTATGATAAGAGTGAGTCTTCTTGGTGTGCCATATCGAGTTATAATGGAGTAATTAATTGCATTTGAATCCAAATTGTCTTTGAAGATACTTTCCAATTGAATTCCTAGTTCATTTACAAGTCTAGCTGGTATTTCTTCGGTAAATATTTCTAATAAAAAACTCGAAAGATTTTTATTCTTTTTCATAAATTTTCAAATATAATGCTGCAGACTTTTTAACAAGTTCTCTGATTTCTAATATGTATCTTGCTCTTTCTGTAACGCTTATACTCCTTCTAGCATCTAACAAATTAAATAAATGAGAACATTTTAAGCAATAGTCATAAGCGGGAAGAGGCAAATCATTTGTTAAAAGATTCTCGCATTCTTTTTTTGATCCATCAAAAAACGTTTTTAGCATATCTATATTTGCAAGTTCAAAATTGTATTTAGAAAATTCGTACTCAGTCCTGAAATGAATATCACCATATTTAATTTCTTTTGACCAATTTAAATCATACACGCTCTGAACTTTTTGGAGATACATAGCAATCCTTTCAGTTCCATATGTGATTTCTACCGTGATAGGATTTAAATCAAAACCGCCAGCTTGTTGAAAATAAGTAAATTGAGTAATTTCCATTCCATCAAGCCATACTTCCCAGCCGAGGCCCCAGGCTCCAAGTGTTGGAGATTCCCAATCATCTTCTACGAATCTTGTATCGTGCTTTTTGGTGTCAATTCCTAATTTGTTTAAACTTTCTAGATAAAGGTCTTGAATATTATCTACTGAGGGCTTTATTACTACTTGGAACTGGTAATAGTGCTGAAGTCTATTTGGGTTTTCTCCATATCTTCCATCTGTCGGTCTTCTGCAGGGCTCAACGTATGCAGCCGACCAAGGAGTTTTGCCTAAACATCTTAAAAATGTTCCAGGATGAAAGGTCCCAGCCCCTTTTTCAACATCGTAAGGTTGAAGAATTACGCAGCCTTTTTCTGCCCAGAATTCTTGTAATTTGAAAATTAGATTTTGAAAATACATAAAAAAATGATGATAACATCAAACTAAATCTAATTCTATTTGATTTATTTCAGTATATTTCACCGATTAGCGAGTTCTGGAAAGCTTCCTTTATTTTTACGTTAACCATTTTTCCAACAAAGCTTCTATCAAGATTTCTTATATTCACAACTTTGTTATGGGTAGTTCTTCCAAACAAATCATCGGAATTATTTTTGCTAACCCCTTCGACCAAGACCTCGTAGGCTTTGCTAATGTGTTGAATATTGTTCTCTAGAGAAATTTCTTTTTGTTTCTTTTGAAGCTTATAGAGCCTATCTGATGCAATTTCATCTGAGACATGTACGTCCATTTTTTCTCCGAGGGTTCCAGGTCTAATGGAATACTTAAATGAATAAACTGTATCAAATCTGATATCTTCTATAAGTTTCATAGTTTCTTGAAAATCTTCATCTGTCTCGTTGGAGAAACCGATGATAATGTCTGTTGACAGACTCAAATCTGGCATTGCTTCTCTGAGTTTTCTTATGCTTTCTCTGTACCAATCGATTGTATAAGTTCTATTCATCGATTTAAGAACTTTGTTTGATCCTGATTGGACCGGAAGATGTAATTGTCTACAAATCTTCGGATTGTTTTTCATTGAATCAATCATCTTCGAGGTAACATCCCTAGGAAAAGAGGTAGTAAATCTAATTCTTTCTAGCCCACCAAGTTTACCAAGATAATCAAGTAGATTATGAAATCTTTCTCCATTATGTTTCCAAGAATTAACAGTTTGACCAATGTATGTAAGTTCTTTTGCCCCTTGATTAATGAGAAGTTTAGATTCTTCGAGTATATCCTCTAGAGATCTATTGATTTCTTTACCTCTGACAGTAGGAACAATACAGTATGCACATTCTTTATTGCAACCTTGTTGTATGGAAACAAAACCATTTACTTTATCTTTTTTATGGTAGGGATGTATTTCGAATACTTCTTGGACATCCATCGATGTTTCAATCTTCTTAACATCTAATGAATCTTTTAAATCCTTAACTATATTCATTAATTTCGGTATGCTCCTAGGCCCAACAACAAAATCAAGATACGGAATCTGTTTGATTAATTTTTTGCCATAGAGTTGTGCGACGCATCCAGTCATACCTATTAGAAGATTTGGATTAGATTTCTTAAGATTTTTGTATCTACCAAGCGCACTTGTAGCCTTATGGTCAGCTTTTTCTCTTATTGCACAAGTGTTAACTATTATTACGTCAGCATCGGAAGGATTATTAACTGGAATTCCGGATAATGAATTCAGAATTCTATCTGAATCATATTCGTTCATTTGACAACCGTATGTCTCAATAAAAACGGATAATTTTTTCACTCTCAAATTTTAACAACCTTTCTCCCTTATGCAATAGTTTAAAAAAGTCTAGCTTGACTAACAAATTTCAATTTTGTACCATTTTTTGATGTTAGCTTGGACTAAAGATATCAACTCAAAACAGTGGAAAACCTTTGTTGCCGCTTTTCTTGGTTGGACTTTAGATGCCATGGATCTTCTTCTTTATGTCTTCGCATTTACATTTATTGCACAAACATTTGATTTAACAGGTCCACAAGCAGCTGTTTTATTTAGTATAACCCTAGCTTCTTCCGCGCTTGGTGGAATTGTTTTTGGAATTATATCCGATTATATTGGCAGGGTAAGAGCCCTAACTTATTCTATTTTGATTTATTCATTATTTACCATGTTCTCTGCTTTTTCTCCAACAATTGAATTCTTTGTTGTTTGCAGATTTCTTTTAGGTTTAGGAATGGGCGGAGAATGGGCTTCTGGTGAAATATTAGTTGCTGAGAGTTGGCCAAAACAACATAGAGGTAAAGTAGTTGGAATGGTTCAAAGTGGTTGGGGATTTGGTTTCATCCTTGCAGCTATCCTTGCAACTTTTGTTTTACCTATCGATTCATTTAATCTCAATATGTTGCCATTTGTTGACAAAGACTTTCCAGTTGAAAGTTGGAGATTCTTATTCTTCTTAGGGGTACTCCCCGCACTTCTAGTCTTTTATGTAAGAAGGGTTTGCGAAGAGCCTGAAATTTGGAAAAAGAGTTCTGAGCAGCGTAAAAAATCTACCCAAGAATTTACTTTATTCCAGATTTTTAAAGGTGATCTCAGACCGATGTTACTTAAGGCAACTCTTCTTACAAGTTTCTGTATGATTTCATATTGGGGCCTTAGTTATTTTGTTCCAAACTATCTAGCTAGTCCTGTTGAACAAGGCGGTGCAGGTTTGGGATTAGTTAAAGGTTTTGGATTTACTATCCCGCTTAATATTGGAGCAATCCTTGGTTGTATATCCTTTGGTATGATAAGCGATAAGTTTGGTCGGAAATTTACCTTTGGTGCATATTTAATAATAGTAGCATTGCTTGTTCCCATATTTGGTAACCTAGTTAAGGTTCAGGAATTTTTAGGGTTTCTTTCAATAGATGCTCTAGTTTTAATTCTTGCCCCTTTGCTTGGATTTTTCAACACAGGCTTCTATTCTGGCTTTGGGGCAATTTTTTCAGAAATTTTTCCTACAAGAGCTAGGGGAACTGCGCAAGGATTTAGTTACAATGTAGGCAGAGGTGCTTCTGCGATCGCGCCCCCTCTCTTTGCCTTTATCGCGATTAGTTCATTTGCTTTCTTGTTTAATGGAGAGATTATTGGACACGGCAGAGCGCTTATGACTGCTTCAATTTTTGCTCTACTTGCCTTTTTAGTACTTCTAACGCTCCCTGAAACCAAGGGAAAAGAGCTAGACTAGCAGTATTTTATTTTATTTAAAGTTTTTGTACAATTTGGTATAGTATTTGCTACTATATAAGTAAATCTTTAAGGAGGAAATTATGCGTAAAATTATATTTTTTGCATTTGCTTTTCTGTTTGTTTGTTCAAATTTTAATTCATTTGCAAAAGAAGGAGAATCATCTCAAATACCGCTTACTTTTTCAGGCTATGTACATACAGCAACTACCTATAACTTAGGCGATAATGAAGATGAAAATAATAATTTTCATACATTCAGTGATGACGATTATACTTTAACCCCTTCTGCTCAATTAGGAATATCAAACGATTTTTTCATAATTGATGCTTTATTTGGTAGTATTGCTCAGGATATAAATACGACTGATGGAGGGAGTGACGAATTCTTCTTACATCAAGCTTATGGTATTTTGCCAGTAGGGCCAGTTAGTATTATGGTTGGTCATTTTGATACTATGTTGGGAAATGAGGTAATCAATCCTGCTGACAACCCTAACATTACGAGAAGCTTTCTTTTTGGCTACTCAATAAACTTTCAAAATACTGGAGTAAGAGCAGTATACGAACCTGAAATGGGAGTAGTCGATGAAATTTATCTAGGTTTTGGAAATGGCCAAGATAGTATTTATGATGAAGGTGAGAGCCAAGGCAAGACAATTGAAGCTGCCGTAGGAAAATCTATAGGAGATGCTTCATTGTTTCTTGCTATGAATCTTGGTCCTGAAACCGCAGTTGATAGTTTAATTAGACGGACTTATACAGCTGTTTTTGGAATGCCTGTTACTAATTCAGTATCAATAACAGTAAATGGGGTTTATGCTCACGAGGAAGATGCTGGAGATACCAGATCAGATGGAAGCAAAGTAAATGGTGAATGGTATGGTGGTGCAGGTTATATAACATATGACCACTCTGATACTTTATCTGTTACTTTCAGGGCGGAATATTTCAAAGATGTTGGTGGATCACGCCTAGATTTTGATGGAGTCACCAGTAAAGGCACTTTTACTGAAGGTAGTGACGAAGCTATCCTGAAGAGCTTGACTGTAACCCCTCAATTATTAGTAGGCGAATATGGTGTACTAAGAGCGGAGTTTAGACGTGATATGGCAAACCACGAGGTTTTTCAACGTGAACCATACCCTACTACTCCGAATACCAACACCGCAAAGAATCAAACTCAAGATACTGTATCTTTGCAATATGTAGTTTCATTTTAAGACAAAATCTTCAACTAGAGCTCCTTGCAGGAGCTCTAGTGTCTATTGATTAACAAATTATTTTATATAAACTTTAAAAATTATTTACTAGCCCGGATAGCTCAGTCGGTAGAGCAGAGGACTGAAAATCCTCGTGTCGGTGGTTCGATTCCGCCTCCGGGCAACAACTGGTCTTAGATTGAAAATCAACTAAAAAAGAGTATCATATTACCCTATGTTAAGTAATTTAAATGTTTTTGGATCTTTTTTAAAAAGGATTCGAAAGAAAGAAAAGGTTACACAGGAAAAATTGGCTTCCTATTTGAATGTCTCCACTGTTTATGTTCATCAACTTGAGACAGCAAAAGTTGATGCACCCAATAAAGAAAAGTGTTTAATAATCGCAGAAGCTCTGGGAGCTGATCCTGATTTGGTGTGGAACACCGCTAAGGAACAAAAACTGCTTAGATTTCTTAATAAAGAAAATATTACAAATAATTTAGAAGAACCCATTACTGCTTCAGAAAAATTACTCTTAGATTTGTTTAGAAATTTATCTGATGATGTTAGGAAAGATTTTGTTGGTATGATTTATATGCTCCTTAAATCGGATAAAAGAATATCTGATGAAAAAATTCTTAAGTCTATTGAAAAACTTTCTCAAACTGCGTGATGTATTTTTTAAAGAGATTTGCCGTAATTACTTCTATACAATTACTTATTCTGTCATTTATTTTTATTTTATTTATCTTCAATTTTAATCAACGTCGGGAGATTAACAAAATACAGTCAAAAGAACTTGCTTCAATAGTTGCGGAACAAGCCTCTAATTATTTCCAAAAGAACAAAATTAATTATTCATCCAATGACTTTTTTAATTATCTGGATTCTCAAATAGGAATTCAAAAATTAACTACTGCTTTCAACCTGAATTCACCCGAAATATTAACAATATACTTTAGATCTGATATCGAGAAAGGTATCGTTGATGCAGGCGTTGATTCTAATTTCAATAAAGACGATACTTCACCTGCCAATAAATCCATAAAATATTTTTTTAACAATAAATATGTTGCTATCAAACCTTTCTTTCTTGATGGAGCTAAAAAACCACATGGCGTAGTCAGGATTGAGACCAACACAATACCTATATTGACCAATGTCCTTGCAAACAATGGGATTTTTTATCTTTTTCTGTTTTTAATTCTTAATAATCAAGCATTTTTATTTTATTTATGGGTCAGAAAGAAAAAGGATGTTGTTCTTGATCAGGGATACCTAAAGGATAGCTCATTGGGGGCTATAAAAATTATGCATAAACTACTTGGTGATATTATTGATGATCACAAAGAATCAAAGGATGCTGAGTTAATTAATGATATTGCAACAAATATTGTTAATTTAGATGATAAAAAATGAAGTTTTTTACTATTCTACTGGCCAACTTACTTTTGTTGATTTCCTGTGATGCTTTGATTCCTGATCAAAGAATAAGTTTGCTTGGACCCGTTCTTGAAACTGTTAATCGAGATGGCAACTTGGAATATATTGGTAGAGTAATTAACAATTCAGAAGAGAAAGTTGAAAATATATCTCTAAGATACATCGTGAAAGACAAAGAAGACAATGTCGTTGAGGCGGTTACTCTTCCTGTCTCAGGTTTGGATGGAAATTTTGTTAACAAGGGAGAGATTGTTTTATTCCAATTTTCAATTAGATCAAATCCAAAAAGTATTTTCAACAAAGAATTCAGTTTACATTATGAGTAACAAATGAAAATTGAATATTCATATTTTTAGTGGAGTATAAAATGTCTGGTAAAAGAAGAACAAGGATTTTAATTGCCAAAGCCGGTCTAGATGGTCACGATAGAGGAGCAAAGATAATTACAAGAGCATTAAGAGATGCTGGATTTGAAGTTATATATACAGGTCTTCATCAAACTCCCGAAATGATTTCTGAATCTGCTCTTCAAGAAGATGTTGATGCTATTGGAATAAGCTTGCTATCTGGTGCGCACAATTTTCTGTTTCCGAAGATTATTAAAACCTTGAAAGAAAATGGGCTCGATGATTTGGTAGTTTTTGGTGGCGGAATCATACCTGATGAAGATATTAGGGGCCTTAAGGACTGTGGAGTCAAAGAAATCTTTGGTCCGGGAACATCTACAACTGAAATGATTGAGTGGATTAACTCTAATGTTAAACCAAAATAAGTATTCTAGCCCCTCTTGGATAAATGTGTTATAAAACCAATAAATAAAGCAAACAATATGATGCCACCAATTACTTTTATATACATACTCAAATCAGTATGTGAAGCTTTGGAAATGGCTAAACCAAATAAACTGAAAAGAATTAAACAAACAAAAGCCGAACCCAAATAATCTCTTCTTAGCATTACTTCCTATTCCTTATTCCTCAGAATTAAAATATAATATATTCTACAATGAAATCAAAGGGAACTGTGACGGTTTTTGGTGCAGGAAGTTGGGGAACAGCAATTGCAAAAGTTTTAGCTGAGAATTCTTTCGATGTGCTCCTCTGGGGTAGGGAATCAAATGTTGTAAACTCAATCGAACGATTTAGAGAAAACAAGCTCTTTCTTCCTGGAATTAAATTGCCACGTTCAATTCATCCTAGAAATGATTTAGATGATGATTGTTTCAATGTAAAATTTTTGATTTTTTCTGTTCCAACTCAGTACATCAGAACTTTTTTAAAAACAATCAAGACTAAAATAAAAAAAGATTCCATATTGATTAATGCATCTAAAGGTATTGAACAAAAATCTATGAGTTCTATCTATGAAATTTTTAACGATGTAATACCAAACGTAAAAAGTAGATATTTAACGATTTCAGGTCCCAGTTTTGCTCAAGATGTTGCAAGAAGATTACCAACAGCAGTTTCTATTGCTTCCTTTAATAGTTCGGTTTTATCAAAAACCAAATCTTTATTTGATAATGATTATTTCAGGACTTATACAAGCAATGATGTTATTGGTGTGGAGATTGGGGGGTCAGTCAAAAATGTGATTGCCATTGGAGCAGGAATCATAGATGGGGTTGGTCATAGTGAAAGCACTAAGGCTGCATTTATAACAAGAGGTCTATACGAAACTAGGATATTGGCTGAACGTTTAGGTGCTAAGAGAAGTACGTTTCTCGGCCTTTCGGGTGTTGGAGATTTAATGCTAACTGCATATGGTAATCAAAGCAGAAATAGAAATTTAGGTTTTATGCTTGGCAAAGGCTCAAAATTAAAGAAGATTCTATCTTCAACTCAAATGGTGGCAGAAGGATATTTTACTAGTAAAGCGATACATAAAGTGATAAAAAAATCCAAAGTCTCTTCCCCCATATTGGAATCAATATATGGAATACTCTATAGAAACCAAGACCCCAAAAATCTTATAACTAATTTGTTAAAAAAAGATGTAATTACAGATATTTAGACTTCATTTTTCACAATTAAAATGTATAATTATCCTACTATTCAATCAGGAGATTGACTATTTCACCAGATCAAAATATTAAACCTACTGAGATTTATGATGAGCTCAAAGACTCTTATCTTAGCTATTCGTTAAGTGTAATTATAGGAAGGGCTTTGCCTGATGTCAGAGATGGTCTGAAGCCAGTTCATAGAAGATTGCTCTATGGAATGAAGGATTTAGGCCTAGATTTCAATAAATCCTATAAAAAATCCGCCAGAGTTGTTGGAGATGTGATGGGTAAATTTCATCCTCACGGTGACAGTGCCCTCTATGAGGCTCTAGTAAGAATGGCTCAAGATTTTTCCCTTAGATATCCACTCGTAGATGGTCAGGGGAACTTCGGTTCTGTCGACGGTGATCCTGCTGCTGCTATGCGATACACAGAAGTCAAGTTGTCAAAACTTTCATCACAAATCCTTGAAGATCTCGATAAAGAAACAGTCGATTTCATTGAAAATTACGATGGCTCAACAAAAGAACCAAAAATATTACCATCAAAAATTCCTAATCTTTTACTTAATGGTGCGTCAGGAATCGCTGTTGGAATGTCAACGAATATCCCTCCACATAATTTCAAGGAGGTTACGACTTCGATAATTGAACAAATTAAAAATCCAAGAATAACAATAGATAGATTGTTGGAAATTGTGCCTGGACCCGACTTTCCGACGGGAGGAATTATCCATGGTTCAAAAGATATTATTCAAGAAGCATATAAAACTGGAAGAGGAATAATTAAATTAAGAGGAGTCGCGCATGTAGAGCCCGAGACGAACAGAGTAATAATTACTGAAATTCCTTATCAAGTAAATAAAAGTAGATTAGTTGAAAAAATTGCTAATTTAGTTAGAAGTGAAAAGATAAAAGGCATATCTGATATTCGTGATGAATCAAATAGGAAAGGGATAAGAATCGTTATTGATTCTAAAAGAGGTGAGGATCCTAATGTGCTTTTGAATAATCTTTTTACATTAACCCCTCTTAGCACCAGTTTTGGAATCATTCTTTTAGCAATAGTCAATGGGAAACCAAAACTTTTAAATTTAAAAGAAATAAATCAATGTTTTATTGATCATAGATTTGAAATAATTACTAAAAGATTTTTATTCGAGCTCAATAAATCCAAAAAACGACATCATATCCTCGAGGGTTTCAAGATTGCCTTGGATAATCTTGATAAAACAATAAAAATCATTAGAAAATCAAAAGAACCATCTGACGCTAAAAAATCACTAATGAAAGAACTTGGAACGACAGAAGTTCAAGCTCTTGCAATTCTTGATTTGCGACTTCAAAGACTCACGGGAATGGAACGTGAAAAGATTCATGATGAAAGAAAATTGCTTATTAGAAGAATTAAGGAAATAGAAAAAATTCTATCAAATGATGATGAAATTAACAGAATAATGATTTCAGAACTAGAGGAGCTAAGTACAAATTATGGTGATCATAGAAAAACGAGAATCGATGATCGTGATTTAAGTGCAATAACCGCTGAGGACCTAATAACTAAAGAAGATATGGTAGTAACATTAACGCATGAAGGATTCATAAAAAGAGCAGCATTGAGTTCATACAGAAGCCAAAAACGAGGTGGAGTGGGGAAAACTGGTGCAACGCGTAAGAACGATGACTTTGCCGAAACCGTCTTTGTTGCATCAACTCATGATTATGTTGTTTTTTTTACAAATAAAGGAAAATGTTTTTGGAGAAAGGTACATGAACTACCGGAAGCAAGCTTAACAGCTAGAGGAAGGGGTTTGACCAATGTATTGAATCTATCCAATGAAGAGACGGTGAAAGCATTTGTCTGTGTAAGTAATTTTGATCAAGATAAATTTTTAATTATGACTACTAAGCGCGGTGTTGTTAAGAAAACAAAGCTCGAGGAGTATTCACGTCCTCGAACAAACGGAATAATTGCGATAAATTTAAAAAGTAATGATGAACTGATATCTGTTAACCCCAGTTCTGGACGAGATGAAATTCTGATTTCAACAAGAATGGGAAAAGCTATAAGATTTAGCGAGAAAAAAGTTAGGTCAGTTTCTAGAAATAGCATGGGAGTCAAGGGAATGAGTCTAAAAAAAGATGATTATGTTGTTAGTTCTGAGGTAATAAAAAATAAGAACTCCCAAATTCTTACAGTTTCTGAAAATGGTTTCGGGAAAAGAACTCAGATTGAAAAGTACAGACTTACTTCGAGAGGAGGCAAGGGCGTAGTAACTCTTAAAATTACTGATAAGACTGGGGAGATTGTGAATGCCTTTCAAACCGATAAAGACTCAGACATAATTTTGGTTTCCTCGATTGGTAAAACCACAAGATTGAAAGCATCTGATATTTCTATAATCGGAAGAGCTACCCAGGGCGTAAAATTAATGAAAGTGAATGATAAGATTAAGATTGTTGCTGTAGCTAAGATAGCGGACAATACAAGTGAATAATCTTTTTGTTGAACTAAGAAATCTCTTTAAATCGATAGAAAATTATAATTGTTTTGTTTGCTCGGACACTAATCCAATTGGCCTTAATTTAGATATACAATTTAGAAAAAATAGTACTTATGCATATTTTAATTTATCAAATTTGTATTCTGGTTTCCCTTCCGTCGTACACGGAGGAATACAAGCAACTATAATCGATGAAATAGGTTTTTGGGCAATGTTTAATACCATAAAACGCTTGGGTTTTACAAAATCGCTTTCTGTTGAATACTTGTCAAAAATCGAGGTTAATAAGGAATTAAACGCAGTTGGGAAAATAATTGAGGTAACAGACGACTTGGTTAGTGTCGAAGTAGAAATATTATCAGATTCAAATTCCAAAACGAGAGGAATTGTCGAATATAAATTAATTAGTGATAACGTTATAAAGAAATATTTCGGGCTGGAATTTCATCAAAACTTTAATAGGATCATCAACAATGATAAAGCTCTATGACCATCCTCTGTCGGGAAACTCTTACAAAGTAAAATTGCTACTTGTTCAAGCTGGATTAAGTTTTGAAACTATATTAATAGATGTTTTCAAGGGCGAAAATCACAAAACTGCGTTTACAAGAATTAATCCCGCTGCAAAAATTCCTGTTGTTGATGATGGCGGATATATAATCTGGGAATCAAATGCAATATTGATTTATTTAGCAGAAAAATATGCAAATAATTATATCCCATTAGATATAAACCTAAGAGGCACCCTTTTTAAATGGTTACTTTTTAACAAGACTTCTTTGGATCCTTATCTAGCAAAATCTAGGGCAATTTTAAAGTTTGTTCCTAAGGGCAAACAAGATTTTAAAGAATTAGAACTTTTACGAACTGACGCAAAGAAAGGATTAAAAATCTTTAATCAACATTTAAAAAAAAGGAGCTTTATTGTCGATAACTATTCAATTGCCGACATTGCCTTTTATCCATATATCAAACTTTGTCACGAAGGCGAGATAGATTTAGAGCCTTTTAAAAATATACTTTCGTGGATTAGAAATGTAGAAAATACTGATAATTTCTTTGATATATACTGAAAAAAAAGCGGGAAACGGGACTCGAACCCGCGACCTTCTGCTTGGCAAGCAGGCGCTCTAGCCAACTGAGCTATTCCCGCGCTCTAGACTTTAACTAATTATACTTCTATATTTTCTATGTCAAGATGGGAACAATAAAATGAAATATAGAAAAGAAATACTTGGAGAAATTAAGAGAGTTGTTATTAAAATTGGCTCAAAGGCACTTGCCAATAAAGAAAACAAAATTAGCTTGTCTAGAATAAAATACCTAGCTTCATCAGTCGACTATCTTAGGTCGAAAAATATTGAATGCCTAATAGTTTCATCTGGAGCGATTCTTGCTGGTAATGAGTTCTTCTCGCTAAATATAAAAAATTTAAATATTGTTAAAAAACAAGCACTAGCATCCTTAGGTCAGATTAAATTGATGAGCTACTATATAAAAGCGTTTCAATCAAAAAAAATTGATGTATCCCAGCTATTATTAACAAATGATATTTTCGGAGACAGAAAACGATTCCTAAACACCAGAGCCACAATACTTGAACTTATCAAAATGAACATTACTCCAATTATAAATGAGAACGATACAGTATCAGTTGATGAAATAATGTTTGGAGATAACGATATACTTGCATCAAAAGTCGCATCTATGATGGATGCAGATTGTTTAATACTTCTTACGGATATTGATGGATTATATAGTTCTAATCCAAAAAATAATAAAAAAGCTGAATTGATTCAAATTCTACAAGAAGATAAATTTGATTCACAAATCATTAATGATACATCTGCTGATATATCGTATGGAGGAATGAAATCCAAGATAGATGCGGCATTGGAAGTTTCTAAATTTGGCATTCCAACGATTATAGCAAACGGTAAAAAGAAAGATGAGTTGTTAAAAATATTTAACTACGAAAATATTGGGACCGCAATAGTTCCTAATCCTGTCAAGATTAAAAATAGAAAAAAATGGATAGGCATAGGACCAAAATCTTCTGGAAAACTATTCCTTGACGATGGAGCATCGGATGCAATAACCAATAAAGGTAAAAGCTTACTACCTTCTGGTATTTTGAAAATTGAAGGGAAATTTTTTAAAGGTCAACAAGTAGTATGTTTCAATAACACTACCAATAAACCAATAGCGAAAGGCTTAATCTCTTATAGTGCAAAAGAAGTGGATTTAGTTAAAGGAAAGAAATCTACAGAAATAGAAAAAATATTGGGATATAAATACTCTGACGAAATAATTAACAGAGATAATATGGTCATTTTACAATTTGCTATATAAAATTAAAAGGATTTTCAGCGTCTACATCTCTGACTGGCTTATTTAAGAATTGTGTGTTTGACTCCTTTCTTTCGATTCTAATCTTCCCATTCTTGTTCTCGTATGCTACGAACTGAGATCCATATGTTTCTCTCGATATTGCATCCAAGATCATAGGGAAATTTTTTGCACCTATGAAGATTGAATGAATACATATTCCTAATTTTTTTGCTCTTTCTCTCTCTCGTTTCACTTCAGTATCACCCGACGTAGGAATTCCATCGGTTATAAAAAGAATATGTTTATTTCTGAAGCCTCGGCCTTTAAAATCTGATATGGCATCTTTGAGTGCCTCTTCATAATTTGTATTTCCAGAGCACTCAGTCTTATTAGCTGACTTAAGAATTGTTTCATATTCTTTTGTGAAAAATTTTTCCTCTACTATAGTCTTAAATGATTTATGATTGAATTCTATATATCCTACCCTCATTTTTTTTGTTCTAGAGAGTTCTAGAACTGCTCTAACGACCGATGAAGACCATTCACTATATACGCCCATCATAGAGGTACTTATATCTCTCAGGATTGCTATTTCACCCCCCATCCTCTCTTTTTCTCTTTGATGGACTCTGGGTAGTTGGGGAGAAAGATTTTTTATCCAAATTGATGCATCCATTGGATCCACGTCTTCTATCTCATAAAATGAATTCATTCTTTTGTATCTCCTGGGAAGACCACCCGGATGTGTACCTTTCTTCGCTAGGCTTCTTTGTATATTCCCCTCAAGGCATTTCATAACGACTTGAACATTTTGAGCGACTTCCGAATTATCTGAGACGCGCATTTTCGCTGCGTCAGTATCACCAGCTCTTTTAGATTTAGTTGCGTAGATTTTTTCAGACAATGGGGTATTATCAATACCTCCTTCATCATCGTTTTTACTTTGGTTGTGTGGATCTGTTGGTACTTTTTCATCTGAATCCATTGGTTTTGAATTATCTTCACTAGTTAAATTACTCTGAAGCTCCTCTAATGCATCCATAAAAATATTCTGAGCCTCATTGATTTGTTCTTCTGTTAGATCTGATTCTTTATCTTGATTAGAGCCAAGTTGTTTATTAGGTGAATCTTCTTCGTATTTTCTGCCTTCTCTTTTGTCTCTATTCTCTATTTCTTGGTCTTTTTTTTTTGGTTCTCTATAGATTCAAGTTTGTCTTCAGCAAGTTGCAGCATATCTTCAGGCACTCTAAAAGCTAACAAAAACTTTAGAGCTTTAAGGTCAGACAGATTGGCTTCGTCTCTTCCGTTTAAAACTGAATGAGCCTTTATGATTTTTATGGATTTAACCAGGAAAGTTCTGTCGGATATGACAGAATTTGATTCATTCAATTTCTGATCTTCTATCAGCCAGGTTACAAAACTTATAAGACCTTCTTGTACAGACGTCGGGACTATAACTTTTTTAAGCTTATCATAGCTTTCATCTAATGCCTTTTTTCCAACCTTTGTAACAAAATCATAGGATCCATTTTTTGTAGAATAAAGACTCACGATCTTCTTTGCATTGTCCCACTGTTTTCCATAAGATAAGCCACTTGCGTTGATTTGGATTACAAACCTATCAAGATTGGCTGGATCCAATGGCTCGTTGTAGTACTCGTCTGCAGTTGGATTACTTGTTGCAATGGCAGTTAGGAGAGGAATAGACTCCTGACCATATTTTCTTTCATTTAATATTCTTAGAAGAACGTTTAAAGACTCCCCAGGTGCTCTGGAAATATCATCAAGCAATGCTATTTCTGAAGTTAGTATCCCTCCTTTGATAATATCTTGTCTAATTAGCTCGCCATTTTCTGTATCTTCTCTAGAAATTACAAGATCACCAACTAATTCTGATAGCCTTGTGTCTCTGTGCATTTGATAGAAAAAAAACTTCAATTCAGCAGATTTAGAGATTATCTCGGAAAGCATTGTTTTAGCTGTACCAGGAGGACCTTGAATGTATATGTGCTCTCTCGAGATTACTCCCAATAAAAGAGCTGTTTTGACGTCATCATGCCCTATGACCAGCTCGTCCATTTCGTTTCTTAATACTTCAAAAGCATTAGACATTTAATAATCCTACGGAATGAGCATACCCTTACCTAAATCTACATTAATAAGATTTTATTTGCAACCACAAAGAAATTGAAGATTTTATCATAAAAATGTTTTTATTTTATGCTAGATTAATTGCGTGAACCTTGAAAAGAAAATAGGATACAAATTTAAGAAAAAAAACCTTCTCCTGGAGTCTATAACCCATAAATCCTATGGTAATGAGAATGGTAAGCCTGATAATGAAAGACTAGAATTTCTTGGAGATTCGATAATTGGTTTGATAGTTGCTAAATATCTATATACATTGTTTCCAGACCACGACGAAGGTGATTTATCAAAATTAAAGAATCAAATTGTTAGTTCAAAATCATTTTGTAAAATCGCGAAAAAATTAGATCTTGGTAGTTTTATGTTATTGGGTAGAGGAGAGTTGAAATCAGGAGGAAGAAAAAGGGAATCAAACCTTGCTGGATTATTTGAAGCAATAGTAGGAGCGGTATATCTTGATTCCGGTCCTAGGGCAACAGAAATTTTTTTGAATAAATTCCTTTTAAATCAAGATTTTTCAAAAATAATTGACGAAGATTATAAATCTATTTTACAAATTATATCTCAGAAACAATTTGGTTCTGTTCCCAAATACCAAATTGATAAAGAAGTTGGACGACCTCACGATAAAAAATTTTATGTCTCTGTTTTTATTAATGACATAAAACAGTCTAGCGCAATAGGTAAAAGTAAGAAAATAGCCCAAAATAATTGTGCGATGAAAACCTTGAAAAAACTCAAGAATCTTTAATTATACTAGAGTCAATTTTTAAGGCAGCAATTTTTTTTCTTAGAGAATTTTCGTCGATACCTAGTTTTCTACAAGAAATCCGCAAATCCCCTTTGTTTTTAATTAATACTGATTCTATTAGAGGTTTATCAATTCGATTAATAATAAAATCATATAAATTAGTTTCTGGGAGATCTGAATCATCAAATAAATTCTCAATTAATTTTACATAATTAACTTTATTGCTTATTAGTCCAGATTTTTTAAATGTTTTTGGCAGGTGTTCTCTTATAGAATCTGATGTTAGTTCAGAGTCGGGTACCATAAGAACAAGTTTTTTGATTGAATTTTCTAGCTCTCTAACGTTTCCTGGCCAATCATATTTTAGAAAAATATTTAGAAAATCATCATCGATGGACTTAGGTGACTCGTCTTTATTTGCATATTTAATAAGAAAGAAGTCAATCAAAAGAGGGATATCGGATTTCCTTTCTCTGAGTGTTGGAAGCTCGATATTAATAGAATTTAATCTAAAAAATAAATCTTCACGAAAATTTTTGTTTTCTACCTCTTTCTCAAGATTCTTGTTTGTAGAAGTTATAATTCTACAATTGAAATTTACTGGTTTTTGTCCACCCAATCTATAAAATTTCCTTTCTTCTAAAACTCTTAGGAGTTTACTTTGGAGGTCGTAAGACATATCTCCAATTTCATCTAAAAGGATTGTCCCACCGTTGGCTTCTTCAAATCTGCCGATTTTCTTAGCTGTGGCACCTGTAAATGCTCCTTTCTCGTAACCAAACAGTTCGCTTTCCAGCAGCTCGTTAGGTATAGCGGTTATATTAATTTGGACGTAATTCCCCTTAGAATTTTTACTGCTTAAGTGTACTGCTTTAGCAATTAATTCTTTTCCAGTTCCGGATTCGCCAGTAATTAAAACAGTATGGTCCGAATTAGAAATACGTCCAACATCTTTAAAATTTTTTTTTATCTGTGGAGATTTTCCGATTATGTCAAAATTGTCGTCTTTCTTTTCTTTTAAATCTTCTTCTAGTTTAATAATTTTATTCGTCTTAATTGAGTTCTTTATAGCTCTGTCGATTGTTAATGAAAAATCTGAATCAAAATCAAAAGGTTTGGTTATATAGTCATAAGCCCCCCTCTTGATAGCTTCAATGATATTGGCCATTGTATCTTGAGCTGTGATTATAATAATTGAACAGTTGTTACTTATTTCTTTTATTTTCTCTAAGTACTTTAAGGAATTTCCGTCTGGCAAATTAATATCGAGCAATATTAATTCAAATTGAGTCTTTTTTAGAATGGAATAAGTCTCAGATAGTTTGCCCGCAGTATCTGTCTGATATCCTATTCCGTTTAAATGGATACTTAGTATTTTTCTTATGCTTTCTTCGTCGTCGACAATTAAAATTGATTCATTCATAAAAAAATTATACCCTAGTCTAGAAAATTAATTCTCAGGTATGTAGATTTTAAAATTGCCTCCATTGGCTTCAGGATGAGCCTCGATAAATCCTCCAAATTTATTTATTATCTTCTGGCTCAGGAATAATCCGATTCCTTGACCATTTTTTTTCGTTGAATAAAAAGGCTGGAAGATTTTGTTAATTTCATCTTCTTTAATACCTTTTCCTGAATCTTGAATATTAATTTCCAAGAGATTCTTATTGTTCAATTTGAAATCTTTAATTCTTTTGGTTGAGATACGAATTTCTCCTTTTTTTGATATAGAATCATAAGCATTTTTAACGATATTGAGTAAAACTATTCTGAGTAATTCTTTGTCACATAATATTTCTGCTGATTCGAATTCAAAGGATACAAAAAAAGAAATATTTTTTCTTGTGGATTCTTTTGAGCAAAGATTGATTACTTCATCTAACAATTTATGGATGTTGACTTTAGTAAAAGTAGCAGGAGAGTGAGGCTGGAGATATTTAAAAGTGTTAACGAGTTTCGATAGCCTAGTCGCCTCTTTCTCAATAATATTTGCACACTCTTTGATAATTTTCGAAGAGGTCCCTTGTGAATTGATTAGTTGGGCAGCTCCTTTGATACCGGCTAAAGGATTTTTGATTTCGTGACCAAGACCGTAAAAAAGCTGACTCATTAGTTTTTCTTCTTCTTCAAGTTTCGTTTTTTTATTTAGAATACTCATACCTTTAAGATTTGAAAACTGTATTAATATATATTCAAGTTCTAGAGGGAACTTTTCAAAATTCAAAATTGGTCTTATATAAACTGAAAGAATATTTTCTTTTCCTAGTAGATTTCTAACCTTAATTTCATTAATATATTTAGTCTTTTGATCAATTTTTATATTTTTTATTAGATTTACAATCTGTTTGTCAAGCAAATTTATATTATTGTTTCTTTTAAGGCGTTGGCTCGAAGCCCCAATTATATTTTCTGCTTCTTGATTCATGAAGATCAAATTTGATTCGGCGTCTAATAATATTATTCCTTCCCTAATGTTGTCTAAGATGAGATCTTTGAAATTTATATTTATTTTTTCCAAATAAAATCCTCTATTGGAATTAACAGTGGATTATTAGCAACAAATTTCAATTTCTTTAACGCACTAAGTGCTTTATTTACAATTTTAAATCTATTTTTCTTGGTCAAAATAATTACAGGAACACTTTTAGTTTTATTGTTTTCATTATTTTGAATTATTTTATCAATACTTATCTTATGTTTTCCAAGGATATTTGTTATTTTTCCTAGATTCCCACTTTTGTCTTCCAATTCTATTCTTAAGTAGAATTTTCTTTCTAAATCATCTATTTTGAAAATGGCTAGTTTTTTGCCTTCATGTACGTCAGATTTGTAACCATCTCTCGATATTCTGATAATGTCAGATATAACTGCAGATGCTGTGGGAAGCATACCGGCCCCATATCCATAACTCATAAAAGGTCCAAGATTTTTTGAATTTATGAGAATTGCATTAAATTCATTATCGACATTAGCTAATGGATTATCTTGCCTTATTAAAGCAGGATGGACCCTGGCATCTATTTTATTTTTAAAAATTCTACCTATACCTAGAAGTTTAATTTTATATCCCAAATTTCTAGCACAATCTAGATCATTGGAGGTGATATTGTCAATTCCCTGAGTGAAGATATCTTTTGATTTTAAATCTATACCAAAACATTTTTTAGATAAAACAACAACTTTGTGAGCGGTATCTTTTCCGTTTATATCTAGGGTAGAGTTAGCCTCAGCAAAACCAGCTCTTCGAGCAGCATTCAGAGCGTCTTTAAATTCTATTTTTTTTGACATTGATGACAAAATATAATTACAGGTGCCGTTCATAATTCCTTGGAAAGAAAAAATTTTATTAATCAAGATTGAATCTTCAATGACTCCAATTACAGGTATCCCCCCACCGACACTTGCTTCATAAGCAATTCTTTTTCCAGACTTATTCAGAAGACTGTTTATATCTTTGCCACGTTCAGCGAGTAATGCTTTATTTGCTGTTATTAAGTTTTTTCCATTTAGAATTGCATCCTTTAAAACTTTGTATGCTATGCTAGTGCCACCAATAAGCTCTATAACAGTATGAATGTCTTTATCTCTAGTAATTTTTTTGAAATCCTTGGTGAATTTTGAATTGGCAATCTTTAGTTTTCTTTTTGTAGATTCTGATATATCACAACATTTAAGAATGTTGATATCGACGTTATATAATTTTTTTATTTCCGCCTTTCTTTCTTTAAGAATTTTGTAAACACCGGATCCGATTGTACCTAAACCAATAATTCCTATATTAACTTTTTTCATAGCTCTAAAATTGAAAAAAAACCAAGATGGATATATTCTAACAAATTATATTTCTTTATAAAAGCAAAGGGGCCGTAGCTCAGCTGGGAGAGCGCTTGGATGGCATTCAAGAGGTCGAGGGTTCGATCCCCTTCGGCTCCACCAAATCACTTTATAATCTATTAGAGGCTATGCTATAGATTTACTAGTTAAGTAAAATTATAAAATCGCGAGACTTTCTTTAATTCTTTTCATACCTTCTTTTATATCTGACATTGAAGTGGCATACGAAACTCTTATGTGATTGTCTGAACCAAATTCCACACCTGGTACTACGGCTACTTTTGCGACGTCAAGCAAGAAGTCGGATATTGCTATTGAATTAGTAATTTTCTTCCCTTTATGTTCTTTGCCAAAATAACTTGATATATTTGGAAAAACATAAAATGCACCTTCTGGTAATACACAGTCAATTCCATTTATTTCATTTAATGCAGAAGTAATATAGTCTCTTCTTTCTTTAAATTCTTTAAGCATGTTTTGAACTGCGTCTTGGGGACCCCTAAAAGCTTCTATTGCGGCTTTCTGAGATATAGATGTTGGATTAGATGTTGATTGTCCAGATAAATTATTCATGGCAGCGATTACTTCCGAATTACCTGCAGCATATCCTATTCTCCAACCTGTCATAGAATAAGTTTTTGATACACCGTTTACCAATATAGTTTTTTCTTTAACATCACTCCCTAGTTGAGGAAATGATGTGTGTTTTTCATCTTTATATAAAATCTTATCGTAAATCTCATCAGTTATTATTACTAGGTTGTTTTTTAAGGCAACTTCTGCAAATCCCTCGAGTTCTTGGCGATTATATGTAATTCCTGTTGGATTGGCGGGATAATTTAAAACTAAGATTTTTGTTCTGTTAGTAATTGCGGTTTCTATCTGTTTTTTTGAAATTTTAAAGCCGGATTCCTGTAAACCTTCAAGAATTACAGGTTTGCCACCTGCAATTTTAACTTGTTCCGGATATGAAACCCAATAAGGTGAGGGTATTAAAACTTCATCATCATTATCTACCAGAACCTGGAAAAGATTATATAGAACATGTTTGGCCCCTGAACCAACTAGAATTTCATTTTTTTTGTATTCCAGATTGTAATCAAGTTTTGTTCTTTTGATTATAGCCTCTTTGAGCTCGTTGGTTCCACCAGCAGCTGTGTATTTGGTGAATCCTAAATCAATTGATTCTTTTGCATATTCTTTAATATTATCTGGAGTATCAAAATCTGGTTCTCCGGCACCAAAACCGATGACATCTATTCCCTGAGCTTTTAACTCCTTAGCTTTAGCCGTAATAGCTAAAGTGGCAGATGGTTTTAAAGTTTTGGCCAATTTCGAGAGCTTCATTGTTATACTTTTTTCTTTAATTTCTTTTTTAATTCGTTTTCTACAATCTTAGGAATAAAAGCCTTGGCAACCCCACCTAATTCGATTATATCTTTAATCAGTGATGAGCTAATATGTGAATAATTCGCATCCGAGACCATAAAAATTGTCTCAATCTCTGGATCAAGTATATTATTTGATCTTGCCATTTGTAGTTCATACTCAAAATCCTGCACCGTTCTCATACCTCTTAAAATTGTCTTAATTCTTTTCTTTTTTGCATAATGAACAAGTAAACCTTCAAATCTATCGACCTTAATTTTTTTATTCTTTTTAAATACCTCTTTTATTGTCCGGATGCGTTCGTCGATATCTAGAATCGAATTTTTATTTGAGTTTACAGCAACGGCAATCACAACTTCATCAAAACATTTTGTTGCACGATTGATAATATTAACGTGGCCATTTGTTAGTGGATCAAAACTTCCAGGGTAAATTACAAATCTTTTCATTTTAATTAGACCAACAAAAAGTTATACATTTATCTTTATATTCTTTTACCCTACAGAATTTTACATCAATTTTAATTTCTTCTTTTCTTGGATGTTCGCAAACCACTATTCCATCGCTAACTAACAATTTCAACGCATTTCTAATGATACCATTAACTGTTTTCTCATCAAAATATGAGTAGGGAGGATCTATAAGGATTAGATCGAATTTTTTGTTTTGCTTTGCGAATTCTCTTAGCGCGATGGAAGAATCCTTTTTTATAACTGTTGATCTAGCTTCAAATTCACATTTCTTTAAATTTGCCTTGATGCATTTAATTGATGAGGGATTATTGTCTATAAATGTAGCGTATTTTGCGGCCATGCTAAGGGCTTCAATACCTAATGCTCCACTACCAGCGAATACATCTAGAACGTTTAGATTTGTTACGGGAGGAAGAATATCAAATATCATCTTTCTGACTTTACTGGTATTTGGGCGAACTGATCCACCAAGCGGAACTTTTAACTTGAACCCTCTTTTTGAACCACTGGATACTCTTAACATATAATTTAAACCATCTTTTTTGAGAATAAATTCTCGGCTTCTTTTAATAAATTTCTCATTAAATACATACTACTTTCCCAAAAATCATCTTTGCTTATATCTATCCCCACTTTTTTTACGAGACTTTCTGGAGATTCTGTACTACCAGAGGAGAGTAGAGATATATATTTATTGACAAAGTTTGTTCTCCCTTCGTCGTACTTAGCAAATAATCCATGAACTAATAGCTCTCCAAATGCATATGAGTAACAGTAGAATGGTGAATGGATAAAGTGCGGAATGTACATCCACCAACATCTGTAAAGATTTGTAATTTTTATTGAGTTGCCAAACATTTTTTTATTAACCTTGGTCCATATTAAATCAAATTCGGCTGATAATAATTCCCCACTATTTTTTCTTTTCTCATGTATTTCTAATTCGAAATTTGTCATTACAATTTGTCTGAAAACTGTTGCAAAAATATCTTCGAGTTTAGAGCAAATTATATATAGCTTTTCTTCTTTCTTTTTTTCCTCAGAAAGTAATTTATTGAAAACAAGCATCTCAGCAAATACACTTGCAGTTTCCGCAGTTGTCAAGGGAGTGTTTTGTTGAAAATAGCCATTCTTTCTTGAAAGATATTGATGAATTCCGTGACCTAGTTCATGGGCAAGAGTCATGACATCTCTAATTTTTCCTGTGAAATTTATCAGTACATATGGATGAACCGAAGGAACACAAGGATGACTAAAAGCCCCACTTCTTTTACCGTTCCTCAAGGAGTAGTCTATCCAATTATTTTTAAAAAAGAGACGTGCAATTTTACCAAATTTAGGTGAAAATTCATCAAAAGATTTTAGAACAATTTTTTCAGCATCGTTGAAAGAATATTTCTTTGATGACTGGCTCAAGGGAGCATATCTATCATAATCTTTAAAGTCCTTTATCTTCAATATCTTACTTTTTAATTTGTAGTATCTTTGTACTATAAAATTGTATTTATTGCATGTAGCCATTAAGGCGCCAACTGTTTTATCGGATATTTCGTTTGATAGGTTTCTTGACTGAATAGGTTTTTTATAACCTCGTATATCATTGAGAATTTTTGAATCACTAAGAATTTGATTAAATATGAATGTCAAAAGTTTTCTTTCGGATTGCAATCCTTCTGTTAAAGATTGCGCGGCTTTAAATCTCACAGGTCTTTTCGTATCATATAATAAAGCGAGTATTTGAGTTTCGGTAAGAGTTTTTTTCTTTTTGTTTATTCTTATATCGAAATACATATTATTAAGTGTTTCATCAAATAATCTGTTGAATGCTTTTGAAGAAGTAAGTGATTTTTGATCGAGAATTCTTTCTTCGGGTTCACTAAGGACGAATTCTTTATATTTCCTCTCAGATTTGAGTAAATGGGAATAGTCTTTTAGGATGGGAGAGGAATATATCCTCTTTGCATTTTTATCTTTTATTTTATTCCAATCAAGAAAGAAAAAAATTAAATTCTTTCTAACAGACGATATTTTTTCACTTGTTGCTTGATAAAATTTAGATATTTTTTCGTTGTTTGTATCTGTGGCAAATAATAGCGAAGAATAAGATGAAAGTTTTCCAAGACCTTCATATATTTTCTCTAACTCCTTTATTGCTTTCAGGATTAACTTGGGGGATACATTGTCATTAATCTTTTTTCTATATTTTTGATTAAATTTGATAGCTGATTTTTCAAGTTTAGCAAAATCGATCTTGATCTGCTTAGAACCGGTTCCAGTATATAGATCTTTTAAATTCCATTCCATTTTATGTACCTTTGTTTTTTTTATTGTAATCAAATTAAATCTTTGGGTATAGAATTAATTTAACTTATTTTTTTGCAATCTCCATTGGTGACTAGAAATAGAACATGGTCCCTCATCTTTAGGTCCAATAATTGTTTATTGCTTGCAGTTATGAAACATTGAGTATTAATTTTGGCTAAAAAATTATAGAAAAACTTCAATCTTTTTTCGTCAAATTCACTTCCAATTTCATCGACAAGTACTAGAGGGAATCTATCTTCCAATTTCTTTAACATTAATATTTCTGCTATTTTAATCGCTAGTGCTATTGTTTTTTTTTCTCCTTCAGAACCAAAATTAAAAACATCAATTTTATCTGCCAGGAAGGTAATTTTGTCTTTATGGGAACCAATTGAACTATGTCCTAATATCTTATCATGTCCTCTATTTTGTTTTAATTTTTTTTTCAATTTGGTAATTTCCAGTGAGTCGCTAACAAAATCAAGATTAATGGAAATATTTTTATCTAATTTTTTGATAATCTGATTTGTAAGATTTACAATTCTTGATATCCACAGCCTTCGATTTAGTGAAACTTTGTTCGATAATCTTATTAGTCTATCATCGATAAAATCTAGAACTTCGTCGTTCCTAGTTGTTCTTAAAATTTCATTTCTTCTTTGAATCTCTCTAGAATAATTATTTATTAATACTCTATATTCATTACTAAAATTTGAAACAATGGAATCTAGGCAATCGAGCCTAGGCTGGGAAGATCTTCCCAAATTATAACTTAAGTCTTTATCGAACATGACCGTAGATACAATCTTCTTAATTTCTTTTCTACTGTTAACTTGTTTATCATTAAGCTCCAACTTCTTTTTGTTATCGATAATTGAGAATTTTATATAATTTGTCCTAAATTCGTCAGAAAACTCTCCACTTATTTCGAGAAATTTTTGATTAAATTTTATTAAATCATCAAATTTTGAATTCCTAAAGGTTCTTCCATTAATTAGTGTCCATATAGCTTCAAGAAGATTTGTTTTTCCTTGGCCATTATTGCCTAAAAAGATGTTGATCCTGGAATTAAGGTTGAATCTTGTTTCTGAATAATTCCTAAAATTCTTAAGAAAAATAGAGTCTAATTTCATTTTCTTTTACAAATTATATTAATGGCTTGAAGTATTATAACCCATTGGTAATCTAATTAAATACAATGATTGATTTGAAAATCCAAAATTTAAGCGTTAAAGATGCAGGAAAAGGTTTTGCTAGGATTTCTAGTGCCAAGATGTCTGAATTAGATATAGAACCCCTAGATATTGTCGAAATTTGTGGTCAAAGAAAATCAGCTATTAAAATTATGCCAATGCATTCTGATGCCAATGATGATCTTGATACAATTAAAATTGATGGAATAACAAGACAAAATATTCAATCAACAATTAATGACAAGGTAACTTTAAAAAAAATTAAATTACGGACTACAAGCAAAATCGTTCTTGCACCTCTTAACTTAAAGTCCTTACTTTTTCTGAATGATACAAAGATTTTATTAACTAAAATTGATGGCCATGTAGTAACATCGGGAGATAAATTAGTTGTTAGACTTCCAGGTGCTAGATCGGAAGAATTCAAAGTCCTTTTAACAAGTCCGTCCTCATCCTCCGTAATAAGCTCTAAGACGAAAATTGAAATCAAGAGGGTTAATAGTACCAAATCAAATAAAAAGATTACGACTTATGATGATATTGGTGGATTAAAAGGTCAATTGAAAAACGTTAAAGATTTGGTCGAGCTACCTTTGAAGCACCCTGAAATTTTTTCAAGATTAGGTATAGAACCACCCAGAGGTATATTGTTGGTAGGCCCTCCAGGGACTGGGAAAACACTTCTGGCTAGGGCAATAGCACAAGAATGTGGAGTCAATTTCAAGCTAGTTAATGGTCCTGAAATAATAAGAAAATTCTATGGTGAAAGTGAAGCACTATTAAGAGATATTTTCCAAAATGCTTCTGAGAATCAACCGTCAATAATTTTTATAGACGAAATAGATGCCCTTGCACCAAAAAGAGATAAAGTGCATGGGGAAGTCGAAAAAAGAATAGTCGGACAACTTCTAGCTTTGATGGATGGTTTACGAGATAGAGGGAAGGTCATAGTTCTTGCGGCTACAAATATGCCTAACTTGATAGATTCCGCATTGAGAAGACCAGGTAGATTTGATAAAGAAATCGTTCTGGACCCACCGAATTCCTTCGGAAGGAGAGAGATACTTGAAATTCATACTCGAGGAATGCCTCTAAATGACAATGTAGATTTAGACTCAATCGCAAATATTACTTCAGGTTTTGTTGGTGCTGATATAGAGATGCTATGTAAAGATGCTGCTCTCGTTTCAATACAAGAAATAACCAAAAAAGATCAGATAGATTATGAGATTCTAGATTCTATTACGGTTTCAAATGAAGATTTTATGGAAGCACTTAAAAATATACAACCATCAGCAATTAGAGAAATCTTTGTCGAGATACCCAAAGTAACATGGAACGAAATAGGAGGCTTAGTTGAAGTTAAAAAAACTCTTGAGAAAGTTGTCATCGATTCGATTAAAAACAATAAGAATGATGTAAGGATGCCTAAGGGAATTATGCTATATGGTCCTCCGGGTACTGGAAAAACAATGCTTGCAAAAGCTCTGGCTAATATAAGTGGGATGAATTTTATTTCGGTAAAAGGATCAGAGATTATATCAAAATATCTTGGAGAGTCTGAGCAGCTTATAAGAGATTTTTTTCAGAAAGCTAAGCAAGTATCACCATCTATTCTTTTTTTTGATGAAATTGACTCAATTTGTTCTAGTAACTTCGAAAAAGATTCCACATTTACAACAAATCATAGAATACTGAGTCAGTTTTTACTTGAAATTGATGGATTTACAGATTTAGGTAATGTGATTGTGCTAGCGGCAACTAACAAAATTAATTCAATTGATAAATCTTTATTGAGGTCCGGACGATTCGACCTTCTCTTAGAAACGAAAAACCCTGAAATTCATGAATTAAAAGAAATTTTAGAAATAAAAAAAGATTTGAAACACATTGAATTTAATTTCGATGCATCTTTAGATGATTTAATTAAAGATTTTAATGGAGCCGATATTGATACAATGCTTAATCTTGCAGCTCAATTTAGTGAAGGTGAGACTTTAGATTATAGTTATATAGAGAGATCTATTAATGAAATTAAAAAAAGAAAGACTATTTAATTTTTATCTTCTCATCGGAATATTTCTAATTTTTCTACCATTTCAATATGTTCATTCTCATGAACATATTGAATACGAAGCACGTTATGCAGATAAAATAAACTATATTCTTAAAACTTTTACTTATGATGATCTAAAGTCTGAAGTCTTCTTAGGGGTCCCATATAAAAGCAATACTTTAATCGGGGACAAGAATACTAAGGAAAAATTAGTTGTTAATCTAGAGGCCATGGATTGTTTCACTTACTTAGACTATGTCCATGCATTGAGGGTAGAAAACCCAAGGGATTATTATGATTTTATTGATAATCTTAAGCACGCTAGATATAAAAAAGGAGTTGTAAGTTTTGAAACAAGAAACCATTTTTTCTACGATTGGAGCTTGAATGTTCAGGACATTAAAGATATTACAAAAGAAATTCGACATGATAAGGTTACAACCGTAACGAAGAGACTTAATAAAAAGAGTGATGGTTCATTGTTTGTTGATGGCATACCAATAAGAGAAGTTGAAATATCATATTTAAATCCAAGATTTCTCACGAAAAATAATTTAAATTTGTTAAACAATTTAGATTATATTGGCATATATTCGGAGAAGGAAGGGCTTGATGTGTCTCACGTAGGAATCTTGATTATAAAAGGGGGCAAATGGTATTTTCGCCATGCATCCAATAAGCCTGAAATTGATTCTGTAGTTGATGTAGATTTTTTGGAATACATAAAATCTATGCCAGGTATAATTGTTTACAGATACACGAAATAGGATTTGTAGGATTCTAAATGTCAGATTTATCAAAAAGCAAAGAGATTCAAGAAACCCATTCAGATTCAAGAACATTGACTTATTTAGTCAAAGAATTAAATAACGCTATTCGAGGCCTGCAGTCAGTAGATGAGTACTTAACTAGATTAACAAGAGCTAAGGAAATCTTAGGAAAAGAATCTATTGATCTTGGAGAGAACATAGATCAAAAAAAGACCGATTTGCACGATTCCCTTCTTGAAATAGGGAAATTTGTGAAATCTACACTTGATAGTATACCTATTCATGATGACGAATTAGACGTGGCTGCGGAACAGCTTATTAAATTTACAGAAGATAAACAGCATGCAATTGAATACACACAAAAAGAATTAAAAGGACAAGATAAAGATTCGTATTGGTTTAAATACTGGTCTGGCTTGCTCGAACGTTTACATAAATCAGATTAAAGATTTGGAATCAGTTCTTCACTTAAGATTTGCATCGTCTCTATTGTCTCGTTTTTATTTGGTGTTATAAAATCTAGTACAACTTCCTTTATTCTTAAATCTCCATAAGACAATATTTTTTCGAAAATCTCTTCTTTTGAACCTATTAAAGCAGAGGGTGGATGATCATCAGCCCCTGTGGGCTGTAAGCTGTATTCTGTTTCTAAGAGAGATATCAAAATCATCTATATTGATACTCTTTTCACCTGCAATTTTATGCAGAAAGGAAATCTTATCTCTCAATTCATTCGTGCTAAACCATATGGGTTGCCATCCATCCGCATGCTCAAGCGCTCTTTCGATTACATGATCTGAGTTGCCACCCATCCAAATTGGCAATTTCTTTTGCTTGGGTTTTGGATAAAAAGTGACATCGGAGAAAGAGTAGTAATTACCTTTAAAGGTGGATGGATGATTTTCCCAGAGGTTCTTGATTAATTGAATATATTCAATTGTTCGATCCGTCCTTCCTTCAAAAGGTACATTCAGCACTTGAAATTCTTCCTCCATCCATCATATTGCAACGGTAGAAATTAGCCGACCTCCCGAAAAATGATCCAGAGTTGACATCATTTTAGCTAAGATAATAGGATTCCTGTAAGGTAATATTGCAGCACTCGTTCCTATTGATATTTTTTTCGTATTTTGAGAAATTGCAGTGAGAATTATGAAGGGATCGGGAAAGATATCAGCAAATCTACCCCTCCATTCCTTAGGAATAACAACATGGTCGCTCGCCCATACAGATTTAAAACCTAATTCCTCGGCTTTAATAGCAATCTCGAGTTGGTCCTCAAGATTGATATTTGCTAGAATTGGAAGGGCAATACCTAAATCCATTTTACTTATTGAACCGAAATTTAATTTTTTGTCAATAATTCATTTATAATTAAATGAAAATTTACTATCAATGTGTTTGTTATGAATAAAAATAAATCTCTTTTTTCATTAATTGGTAAGCACAAAAAAAATGTTTGTTTTGGCGTCATTGGTCTTACTATGGTAGATGCCATAATGTTGCTTATCCCAATAATAGTTGGCAACGTAATTACTCAATTGTCAGAAATGGAATCATCGGCAATATCAATAAATATAATAAATAAGTCAGCTTTGTACCTGTTGGTATGTGGAGTTGTTATGGCTTTTTTCAGATTTGTTTGGAGATATTTTCTAATGGGAACCGCGAGAAGGATTGAAAGAGACCTAAGGGAGGAATATTTCTTAAGACTTCAAAGACTTCCAATGAAATTCTTTAATAATTACAACGCGGGAGATTTGATGGCAAGAGGCGTTAATGATATAGAGACTATCAAAATGGCATGTGGCTTTGGAATAGTTGTTGCATATGATGGAATTGTTTTACTTGCATTTATATTCGTATGCATGTTTTTGATTTCACCTGAATTTACAATATACGCATCTTTACCTTTTATATTAATGTCTTTTTTTATTATCAAATATGGACATGCGATTGAACGTCTTTTTTTGAATGTCCAAAAATCATTTTCTAAATTGACTGAAGAAACTAGGAGAATTATATTTTCAATTAAAGTTATAAAATCATTAAATGATCAAAAAAACCAAATTGATAAATTTACGTTAAGAAGCAAATCCTATGAATCCGAAAATATGAAATTGATTAAGATTTGGGCTGGCTATCAACCTGTCATAACTTTTATGGCTGGAATATCGATATTGGTTCTAATTTTCGTGGGAAGCAATATGGTTCTTGAGGGGAAAATCACAATTGGTAATTTTTCATCATTAATGGTTTATCTTACTATGCTTAGTTGGCCGGTAATAGCGATGGGGCTCGCTGTAGATTATTTAAAACGAGGTACTGCATGTATTACAAGAGTCCAAGAGGTTATAAGCGAATCGGAAGAAGATGATGAATCAGCTCTGAAAAATATTGATAATATAGAAAAAATTGAGTTAAGAAATGTAAATTTTTCATACAATGATTCAGCCAGATTAAAAAATCTTTCTTTCACAATTGAGAAGAGTTCCAATTTAGGTATAACTGGTAAAACTGGTTCTGGTAAATCGACTTTGTTAAGTTTAATTCTGAAATTTAACAAAGCTAGAAATATATACATAAACGATATTGAAATAAATTTAATTAATAAATCATCGATAAGGTCTAAAATTTTATATGTTCCACAGGAACCTATAATTTTTTCAGGAATATTAAGAGAAAATGTGAGTTTTTTTGAAAATAATGTTGATGAAGAAAAAGTTATTCAATGCCTAGGGATTTCAAATTTTTTGAAAGATTTAAACAATATGCCAGACGGGTTAGATACTATTATTGGCGAAAGAGGGCTAAGTCTTTCAGGGGGGCAACGTCAAAGACTATCTTTGGCAAGAGCGCTATATCAGAATCCTGAGGTATTGATATTGGATGATACGTTGTCGTCTTTAGATGTTGAAACGGAACTATCAATTCTTAGAAATCTTAAAAAGCATTTTAGCGATAGAATACTTATCGTTGTCTCCTCAAGGATATCCACGATTTATTCTTTTGAAAATATTCTGGTTCTTGATAATGGAGAAATAATACAAAGGGGTAACTCGAATCATTTAGAGAACGATGAAGGCCTATTTAAAGATTTAGTAAAAATTCAAAAAATATTACCGAGTGAGAATTAATATATGACAAGAGATAGAAATATATTGGGATGGTTGCTATCTTTTTCTAAACTTTTTAGAAATTGGCTTATTGTAGCTTTTCTTTCTATGGTATTAGTCGCTTCTTTTGAGATTGCAATCCCATACAAAATAAAAGAAATCGTTGATGGATTAATTTCAAATGAAATAGATAAAGAAATAATTGTTTCTATCTCGACTCACGTTTTATTATTAATTTCCGGCATATTAATATTTAGTGCAATTTTTAGCTACATACTAAATATTACTGGTCAAAAGATAATGCATGAAATAAGGCAAAGTACCTTTGACCATATCGTCTCATTACCTCAATCTTTTTTTGACAAGCAAGATGTTGGAAGAATAACTACGAGAATAACAAATGATGTAAATGCGCTTAACGAATTTTATACTAACGTCCTAGTTCAATTTTTAAAAGAGATATTAGTTTTGGTTGGAATATTGATAGTCATGTTTAGCTTTAACTCTTTCCTGGCTATGATGATCGTTGTTGTTAATATTTTTATCATCATATTTGCTTTGCTATACAAAAAAAGACTCAGAAGAGTTTATGCCAAGCTGAGACTGACTATAGCTCAGTTGAATTCTTTTATCAATGAATCAATTAGAGGAATGTCGCTATTAAAGATTTACAACAAAGAGAATATGAATTATTCCAGATTCCAAGAATATAGTAATCAGAATTATCAGGCAAATATGGAACAGATGTATACTTTTGCGATTTTTAGACCTTTGATTGAGTTTATGTACGTATTCTCGGTAGCAATAGTAATTTGGATAGGGGGAGGATTGGTAGTAAATAATTCTCTAACTATAGGAGCTTTATTGGCAATTGTCTTCTATATAAGAATGGTATTTAGACCAATCTTGGAGCTTGCCGATAAATACAACATTCTTCAATCAGCTCTTGCTGCTAGTGAAAATCTGTTTGCAATAATCCAAACCCCTTCAGAAAAGAATGGAACTAGAAAGTTCGATGGAAACTTTAAAAAAATTGACTTTAAAGATGTATCGTTTGCTTATGATGAAGATAATTGGGTACTCAAAGACTTTAATCTAGAAATCAAAAAGGGACAATCAATAGTCTTACTTGGTCCAACGGGATCTGGTAAAACGACAATTGTAAATTTAATTTTAGGATTTTATGTGCCACAAAAAGGAAATATTTACATTGATGATTATCCTTTGGCTTCTTATGATTTAAAAAGTATAAGAGAAAATTTCTCTGTAATTATGCAAGATACTCCATTGTTTAATAATGTTCCGGAGGAGGGAAGCTATCATGATGTTGAAGAGATTAGATCTAGGGGAGAGAAACAAATTGATAATATAAAGAAAATAATTAGCAGGCCATTCCATATTATAATCCTGGATGAAGCAACTTCGAATCTTGATTTAGATTTAGAGAGAGATGTTAAGCAATATTTAGACAGCATTAAGAATAAAACATCAATATTGATTGCGCATAGATTGAATTTGATAAAAGATTATAATGAAATTATAGTTTTAGAAAATGGACAAATAGTGGAAAAGGGAGTCCATAAAAAGCTTATCAATAAAAAAGGAGAATATTACGATATATTTAATCTTAATAAGAAATTTTATGAGATTTAATTTTTGTTGTTTTAAATACCCATTGTATAATGGATTGATTAATTCGGGGTGTGGCGCAGCTGGTAGCGCACCTGTTTTGGGAACAGGGGGTCGGAGGTTCGAGCCCTCTCACCCCGATTTAATTTCCTGGTTTTGAATATGAGGTTTTTTGGACTCGTATTTTTTGTATGTTTTTTTTTACTAATTTATGCATTCTTTCATATTCTAAGGTTTTCAAGGAAAAAGATATTCACTTATATAAAGACGAAAAACTCTATGCAAAAACAATTATTAAAGGTTTAAATAAATTAGCAAAAGAAGACCCGAGGTGCAGAAAAAGTATATACTGGGGTGGTCTTTCAAAGTCGAAAACCAAAAGTAATGGTTACCCCACTTTCTTTGCAACTTGCGATAGTACAACTGTCTATTTTAGTGAAAAAGATTTAGGAGAAAAGAAAAAATTTAAAGCCCCAATTTATATAGGCTCAAAAAAAGCTTATGATTTGTGTAGAGAAGTGCCAAAATACTTTGAAGACTGGAGAGACTGGCATCATAAATATAAAAAAAGAAATTGGGAAAGTCGAGAACATAAAAATGGTAGGACGACAGTTGTTGTACGAATGTCAAGTAAAGAACATGACATAGATTATCACATTATTTGCTTATTGGATGAAAAAGGTCTTATTGAAGCTGCAATTGATGGAGCCTATGAAGGTAGGGGCACCTTGTGTGATTCATGCCTACACAAGACATTTAGGACTCCTTGAAAGGTTTATTCTTTACACGCCTTTATTAATCCACCTACATATTTTTGAAATGTATTAAGCGTCATATTCTCCCATACATGAGAACGTATAAAAACAATTTTCGCCTTCTTTTGTTGCCATCATTTCTAAGCTAAAAGCCGTATTTTGCCAACTTCTATTAGGTAACCCATATCCTCTTTTCTCTTACCCCATTTCATTCCTTCATTTTGACAGACTATCATAGGGGCACTTGCTCTATCCTCTGATAGAGTTTTGTATTCAGCAGAAGAATTAAAAGCTAGAAAGAATAAAAAATATAATACTTTCATTCTAGTATTGTGCTATTGAATTTCATCTTTAAATGATGGAAGATAAATGGATTAAAGATGCGCCAGTAGCTCAGCTGGATAGAGCAACGGACTTCTAATCCGTAGGTCGTGGGTTCGAATCCCTCTTGGCGCGTGTCATGGTGGATGTAGCTCAGTCGGTTAGAGCATCGGTTTGTGGTGCCGAGGGTCGCGGGTTCGAATCCCGTCTTCCACCCTTTCTTTATGTTGTGTATAAAGAATTTATATCTACATAATCATGGCCAAGATCGTTAGTTAACATAAAAGCTGATGATTTACCTATGTTAAGGTTTACTGTAATTTCTATAGATTTTTTTCTCATTATCTTTCTTGCTATAGCTAAATTACTATTGGCTTCACCTTTTTTAACAATCTTAATCTTGTCGATATAAATATCTATCTTATTCTGATCAATATAATTTATTTGCGTTGCCCCTACTGATGCAATTATTCTTCCCCAATTTGGGTCTGAGCCATATAATGCAGTTTTAAACAAGAGAGAATTCGAGACTTTTCTGGCAATTGTATCCGCGGTAGCTTTTGTTCTTGCACCTTTTACTATAATTTTACAGAGTTTTGTCGAACCCTCACCATCTTTTACGATTAGTTCAGCCAATTCATAAAACATACCGTTGATTTTAGCCCTTACTTCGTTAAGAGCCCTGCTTTTATTGTCTATCTTCTTGTTATTAGCCATTCCATTTGATAATCCAATTACGGTATCGTTTGTAGACATGTCTCCATCGATACTGATGCAATTAAATGAACCATTAACGGCATCATTAATTAATTTTTTAAAAGTTGAACTGTTAAATTTTAAGTCGGTTATAAAAAAACATAGCATTGTTGCCATTCCCGGATGAATCATTCCAGCACCCTTAGCTATAGCTAGTAAATTCCCAGACGATTTACCAATTTTGATTTTTTTGTGTCTAAACTTCAAAAGCTTATCTGTTGTTTGAATTGCTTCTGCAAATTCCATAAAAGAACTTTGAGTCAAGGAATTCAGTAGGTTGTCAATATTCTTATTTATTTTTTTGTAGTTTAGTTGAATACCTATAATACCAGTAGAGGATGGAAAGAAATTGCTGGTGTCTAAGTTGGTTCTATTTGCAATTTCTTTCAAGATTGCAGTAGTGGCCTTAATGCCTTTCTTGCCTGTACAAGCGTTTGCATTGCCACTATTTACTATTACTCCATGGATTTTGTTTGTTTTTATATTTTTTTTACCTATTTCTATAGGAGCAGCTACGACTTTATTCTTTGTGAAGACTGCATGAGACAAGCATCTTTTTTCTGATAGTATTAGACCTAGATCCTTGCCCCCAGATTTTTTAATCCCACAGTTAATTCCAGAAAATTTAAAACCTTTAACCTTTATCATTGCTAGTCTAAGTATTGAACAGAATTAAACTGTTTTCCAGAGTGAAATTCACTGAAGTTGATGATAGTCTTAATCAAATTTAATTTTGAATTATCATCTCTCTTCACACTTCTTAAATCAATCTTATTTTTTATTCTCATTGAATTGAAATTAGTATTATTTTTGCCACAGCTGTAACATATATTTCCTCCATTTTGAATATCAAAGAAATTAATTTCTTTTAGATTCTTTTGGCATTTAAAACATCTTTGAACGCTGGGGCTGACACCTAAGTTTTTTAAATATTTCAATTGAAATTTAATTACTTCATTTAAACACAGAGATAAATTATTTTTATCTTTTCTCAAAAAAAAATCTTTTAAATAATTAAAATTTTTTTTACTTGCATTTTCTAGGGTCTCGAAATTGTCTATATATTCATTTATTAGAGAAGACAAAACTATAATTTTTTTATCTAATGTAATGTAATTATGATTGTCAATCAAATCTATTGATTCTAGCAAATTTGGATAAGAACCTTGATTTTTATATTTAAATTTTAAAGAAACCAAATTAAAAGGCTCTAGTTTTCCCATGAATCTTTTTTTACTTTTTCTTGCATTTTTAATTAGTAGATTAATCTTTCCCAAATTGTTAGTATAAAAACTGCCAAATATATCATAGTCGCTGTATTCTTTTTTCTTGATAACAAAACCTTCATCTTCCATCCTCATGGTTACATAATCAATACAGCTATCAATAAATATGCAATTGCAGAAAACATATCATTTGCCATTGTAACGAATGGACCAGAGCCATTAGCTGGATCAGATTTATATTTATCGAGCAAGAGAGGGAAAGAGGCACCAAATAATGCTGACGCCACAGAGGCAATGGATAATGACAAAAAAATTACGAAGAAGAAATTTATTCCCGAACTCGTTTCCCCAGTAATCCAAAAACCCATGACGCCTGCAACTATTCCACAAATAATTCCAAGTACTAGAGATAGTTGCAATTCGGACAGAATAACTTTAAATGATTGATTGATATTAATTGACCCAGTGCCAAGCGCTCTAATAACGATAGCTGATGTCTGAATTCCTACACTACCACCGATGGCCATTACGGCTGGCATAAAAGCTGCCAGTAGTATAAATTTTTCTAGGGTAGTTTGAAAATATAAAAAAATTATATAGGCAATTATCAATTCGCCACATAAGGTTATCAACAGCCACGGAAGTCTTGACTTTGCCTTTGAAATAAATCCTGAGTAGATTGGGTGATTGTACTCATTGACACCCGCAAGAGAATAGAGGTCCTCCTCTGCCTCTTCCGTAATAACTTGCATGATATCGTCAGACGTTATTCTTCCAAGTAATTTGGAGTTCCTATCTATAACTGGCAATGACACGAGATTGTAGTTCTTGAATATTATACTAACTTCTTCTTGATCAATTTCTGGATAAACTGAGATTGCAATTGGTTGCATTATTGATTTAACGTTCGAGGAAGGATCAGCTAAGATTAAAGACCTGAGTAAGATTAGTCCAACAAGTTTGTCATTTTCGTTGGTCACATATATTTGATAGAAGTCCGTGACCTCATCCGCAACAAGTCTTATCCAATTTATTGCATCTTTTATCAATGAAGAGTCTTTTACTTGGACAAGCTCGGTCTGCATAATGCCTCCCGCTGAGTCTTTGCTATATTGAAGAAGTGTTTGAACTTCACTAGAGTCCCTCGGATTCATATTTTCCAATATTTCCTTGCTCTTATCTTCGTCTAAATCGGAAATTAAATCTGCTGCATCATCTGAATCTAATTCTTCAACAAGACTTAATATAGATTTGTTATCTAATTTTGTTAGGATATTTGTTCTTATATCTTCAGGAAGTTCTAGTATTATTTCAGCCGCAATTTCATTAGTTAAAGTTGATAAAATTTCACATATCTCATCCTCGCTAAATCTTATTATGACATTACAGATATCAGCCGGATTTTTGTTTGAAAGAATATCCTTAATCAATACGTTATCTTTAGTTTCTATAGCTTTTGTTAATTCGTTAAATATTTCTATGTTCATAAAACACCAGACATAATTTTATTAAATTGGTTAATATATTTTAATGTTTGATAGAAAAAATGCCAGTTTAGCATTAGAACTTGTGACTTTTTCTCACACTTTATTTGTTCTACCTATAATATTTTCCGGATACATCATTTCTCTCAAGGAATTCAATATTGCTATCTTTATCTTGATTCTGATAGCGGCTATATCTGCTAGAACGATAGGAATGCTATTTAACAGAATTATCGATTCTAATTTGGATTTACAAAATCCAAGAACTTCACAAAGATTGATCCCTACAGGCAAAGTGTCAAAAAAATTTGTTACATCATTTTTAATTTTAAGCCTTATTGTCTTTTTTGTTTCTTCGTGGCTGATATGCGATCTTGTATTATTTCTGGCCCCGATACCTTTAATATGTTTCTTTATATATCCTTATCTAAAGAGGGTTACTTGGTTTTGTCACTTCTTTCTTGGTATAACATTGTCTTTGGGGCCGCTTGCTGGAGGGATAGTTGCATCGTGCTCACTTGATAGTGTCCCATTAACTTTCCCTATAGCAATCTTTACAGTTTTTTGGGTATCAGGCTTTGATATTCTTTATGCTCTTCAAGACGTTGATAGTGATATCAGGAATGGAACATATTCAATTCCATCATATTTCGGAAAAAAAATTGCTATAGTTATTTCTGCCATATGTTTCTTTATCTCATCTTTGTCGTTTCTTTATTATATTCTTCATACTTCTTCCATTCACATATCTGCATCTAATTCAATTAATAATTTATTGTTCATGATTCTTATTGTTGGATTCTGGATTCAAATAACAAGATCCAAAAAAGATGATTTTTCTTTTTTTAAATATAATTCATACGTGGGATTCTTAATTTTAATCTTAATTATTTCTGATATATTACTTAGATGAGAACAGTGATAGCTATTACTGGAGCCTCTGGTTCAAATTTTGCTATTAATTTTATCGAAAAGTGTCCTAGTGAAAAGTACTTAGTCGCTTCGAAATGGGGCAAGAGAGTCATATTTGAAGAACTGGGAATAAAATTTGATGAAATTAAATCGATGGTTGATAATACTTTCTCGGATTGGGATTTAGCATCTCCTTTTGCTTCCGGTAGTAATCATTTTGATTCTTTAGTGATAATCCCCTGTTCTATTTCTACATTAAATAAGATTGCATCTGGCATATCTGATACTTTGATTACAAGAATGGCGCAAATTGCGTTAAAAGAGAAAAGAAGATTGGTCATTGCTCTTAGGGAGACCCCACTTGATTCAATTACTCTCGAGAATGCTCTTAAGCTTTCTACTGCTGGCGCAATCATAGCCCCAGTTTCTCCAGGATTCTACATGGATGAATCGTCAATTTCGGATTTGGCTGACTCGTTTTCCAATAAAATTTTAACCCTCATCGGTATAAAAAGAGAAAACGGTTGGCGAGCTGACCATATAAGTTCAAATAACGGTACCGATAATGGAGAAATGACGTCTGGAGAATTAGCAACATATGATTCGAATATAGAAGAACGAAATTTATCTGATTTAGAGAAAGAAGTTCTTGACGCCTTACTTCTCGGAGGTGACCAGTCTCAGAGTGAGGCGGAACGTCTCAAAACCGCATTGTATAAATTAAAAATCCTCAAGAGTCCCAAAAAGGACGATAAAGAGTAACAATTATGGCAGATCATAATTTTGATGATCTACAATCGTATGTCAATTTTTTAGATCGTATCGGCGATTTAAAAAGAATTAAAGGTGAAGTCGACCCAATTCTTGAGATTACCGAAATAAGTTGTAAAACAATAGAGAATAATGGTCCAGCACTACTTTTTGAAAATGTCCTAGGGTCACGATATCCCGTAGTAACAAATATATTTGGTTCGGAAGAAAGATTAAAGTTGGCCTTGGGCTGTGATCCGAAAGAACTCGGGCAAGAAATTCTTTTTTTTATGGAAAAAATGATGCCCCCAAAAATCGGCAATATATTTGACTTACTACCTTTCATTAAAAAAATTACAAATTTTAGATCTAAAGAATTATTATCTAATGCTCCATGCCAACAATTGGAGGATAAATTGAACTTATCAAGTTTACCTATTTTGAAATGTTGGCCTGAGGATGGCGGACGATTTATTACTATGGGTCTAACCATTACAGAAAGTCCAAAAGATTTTAAAAGAAATATGGGAATGTATCGACTTCAGATGCATGACGACTACACACTAGGAATGCATTGGCATCCTCATAAGGGTGGAGCCTCTCATTATCATGAAGCATGTCAGATGGGTACCGACTTTCCTGCTGCGATAATATTAGGAGGAGACCCATCCTTGATTTTTGCTTCAATAGCACCATTGCCTGAAAATATTGATGAATTGTTATTCTCTGCCTTTTTAAAGAAGAAGCCTATACGGCTAACAAGAGCAAAAACGTCAAATCTAAAAATTCCAGCAAATGCAGAATTTGTCATTGAAGGATTTGTGCCCTTGAATGAAACCAAACTCGAAGGACCCTTTGGCGATCATTTTGGTCATTATTCTATGGAGCAACAATTTCCTTATTTAAATGTAAAAACTATAACCAGAAAGCATAATGCTATCTTCCCTGCTACTGTTGTGGGCCGACCCCCGAAGGAAGATATGTTCTTGGGTATGGCGGCAACTGCTATTTTTGGACCATTAATAAAGCTTATTAATCCGGAAATTATGGATATTTGGGCATTTTATGAAGCAGGGTTCCACAATTTACTTGTAATTTCTTTAGATGAAAAATATCCCAAAAATTCGGTTAAATCCATGATGTCAATCTGGGGTACCGGGCAACTATCATTAACAAAATGTATTATTACTGTCCCTAGTTTTGTTGACCCAAGGAATATTGAGCTTGTATTTGGCTATCTAGGTGCAAATTTTCATTCTTCAGCAGATTTGACTCTAATTCAAACAACTCCTCTAGATACATTAGATTTCACAAGTGGAACAATGCATATAGGAAGCAAAGTTGGTTTCAATGCAATAGGTGATGGTAAAGAAATATCCAAAGATAATTTCAATCCGGTTGTTATAAAAGACCCTAGAAGTAATTATAAACACATAAAAGATTTCAGAGTCATGAATAAGAATATCGTCGTAATTTCTTCAGATTATTCTGCGAAGAAATTAATAGATGAGATTTTCTTAAACAAAATTTTAGATAACTTTAAAATAATTTTCTTAGTAAGTATCGATATCAACCTAATAGACGATGTAGATTTGTTGTGGGGCATCTTTACACGATTTGACCCATCTTTGGATATACATTTTGAGAAGTTTGAAAAAAAATCTTCTAGTATTAAATTTGAGGGGCGGATGATTGTGGATGCAACTTTTAAATCCTGGTATCCTAAATTAATTACCATGGATGATGAAATCTCCACAATGGTCAAGGATAAATGGAAAAATTATTAAACAATTTTGATTCATTGTGTCTGGATCAAAATCTAATGTCAATCAAAGAGAAAATTTTGACCAATCAGAGATTGGATCTAGATGATGCTGAAGTCATAATGACATCGAATGATATTAATTCTGTAGGAATGTTGGCTCAATACAAAAAATTCTCCAAAGATGGTGCAAAAATATACTTTGTCGTGAACAGACATATTAATCCATCAAATGTTTGTGCCATTTCTTGTAAATTTTGTGCTTTCGGAAAGAAGAAGGGATCTTCGGATTCATATGAAATGACAATAGATGAGATTCTGTCACTTCTAAATGATGATCTGAAAGAAGTTCATATTGTTGGTGGATTACATCCAGATTGGAAATTTGAAAAATATCTGGAAATAGTTAAAGAAGTTAAGAATGCGGTTCCTGAGGCACACATTAAAGCTTTTACAGCGGTTGAGATAGATTGGTTTTCTCAAATATCTGGATTTAGTTTTGAAAAAGTAATTTCTAAACTTATGAAAGCCGGAGTTGATGCTTTACCAGGAGGAGGTGCAGAAATTTTTGCTCCAGAAACTAGGAAGAAAATTTGTTCACCCAAAACAACTGGAGAATCATGGCTAAAAATCCATGAGGTTGCACACAAATTAGGTCTCCCATCTAACGCGACTATCTTATACGGTCATTTAGAGTCAATTTATGATGTCATAGATCATTTAAGTCAATTAAGGAATCTCCAAGATAAAACTTCTGGTTTTTTAGCTTTCATCCCAGTTCTATTTCAGCCATACAATACAAGATTAAAAGATACAAAACCTTTTCCTTTTTCTTACGACTTAAAAGTTCATGCACTAGCAAGGTTGTTCCTGGATAATTTCCCGCATATCAAAGCTTATTGGATTACATTGGGCGAGAAAGCAGCTCAAATTACTTTTCATTATGGTGTTTCAGATGCGGACGGAACAATCATTTCAGAGAAAATTATCCATGATGCAGGTGCAAAATCTGAAGTGGGACACACTAGAGATTTCTTTGTGAAAATGATTAAAGATGCCGGATATATTCCTGTTGAAAGAGATGCCTTATATAATGAATTGAAAATTTATGCATAATTTTGGTTCCTTTTGCAAAGACTTCTTGATAGACTAAACTCTGTTTTTATTGTATAAATATCTCGCTATTTATTAATATGGCGGTGTAGCCAAGTGGTAAGGCGCCGGTCTGCAAAACCGTTATACCCCGGTTCGAATCCGGGCACCGCCTGATTAAGCCCGGGTGGCGGAATAGGTAGACGCAAGGGACTTAAAATCCCTCGGTCTTAAGATCGTGCCGGTTCGAGTCCGGCCCTGGGCATTCTTTGCATAAATTCGCGTAATTTAAGAATGTCTACTATAATTACTTTTTAAGATTTTTTTTGTTAACTAAGTGGTTGATTTGTGGGAGACATATTTAGAAAAAAATTCAATGGTACTGAGGTAATAGAAGATATAGGCCCTGCTTGGTTGTGGACCCTATTGTTTGGTTGCTTTTATTTTGCCTATAAAGAAATATGGAAGCACTTTATTATCTCCCTTTTGGCGGGAATGTGTACAGCAGGATTTTCATGGCTGGTATACCCTTTTTTTGCGAAAAATATAGTTAGGACCCATTATACGAAAAAAGGTTGGGAACAAATATCTGACTAATCTTGCTTAAATTGTTAAATAAATATTTTAATTATTGTTATTCTTCTTCTGGATCATCATCCATATCCACATCTATTTCTGAAAAATCATCGTCTAGTTCACTTATATCATCGAGGTCATCTATTTCTTCTAATTCTTCATATTCGTCTTCGTCTTTATCGTCTTCTTCATCTATTGAAGAGTCATCTTCTATCTCATCCCCTGAGTCTTCATTCTCTTCCCATATGGTTTCATCGTAATCAATTTGTTCCTCTGAGTCATCCGATATTTCCTCGACTAATTCTTCTCGACCATCGGACACCAGCCGTATCATTTCTTTAACCGAAAAATTTTCTTTTTGATTCAACAAAACAGACCTCCAATAACGAACTACAATTAAAAATAAATATAGTTACTGAAAAGTCAATAGGATAATTATTAGCTAGTATTTTCATTGGATTCTGTATAATTGTATATATATAGAATTTTAATTATTCAAAAGAGGAGTTCCAACAATTGTCTATTACACGTATTGAAGATGCAATAAAAGATATAAAAAAAGGGAAGATGGTTGTCCTTGTTGATGATAAGGATAGAGAAAATGAAGGTGATCTCATAGTCGCCGCACAATTTGCAACCCCGAAAATAATCAACTTTATGGCTACTTATGGTAGAGGTTTGATATGTCTTTCAATGGATAGCCAAAGAGCAAATAATTTAGACCTTGTACCAGTTAACGACAATGCTAGAGGAGATTTAAATTCTACCGCTTTTACTGTTTCAATTGATGCTAAAAAAAATGTTACCACAGGTATCTCGGCGAAAGATCGCTCAACAACGGCGATGTTGGTAGCAGATGATTCTTCAATGCCATCTGATTTTAATAGACCTGGACATATGTTCCCATTAGTCGCAAGGGGTGGAGGTACGCTTGTAAGGGCTGGACATACTGAAGCATCCGTTGATATCGCAAGACTTGCAGGATTACAACCTTGTTCTGTAATTTGTGAAATAATGAATGACGATGGCACAATGGCTAGATTGAAAGATTGTAAAACTTTTGCTAAAAAACATAAAATAAACATCGCTACTATCGCTGATTTAATTAGTTATAGATTGAAGAAAGAATCTCTCGTAAGTCAGACTGCTTCTTGTGAATTACCAACTTTTTTTGGAAATTTTAGATGTCTTTCTTATCAAAGTGTTATTGACGGAAAAACACATATAGCTTTAGTCTTAGGAAAAATAAAATCAAATAAAGAAACCCTCGTTAGAGTTCATTCTGAATGCTTGACAGGAGATATTTTTGGTTCACATAGATGTGATTGTGGTTCTCAGTTAAGCAAATCTCTCGAGATGATAAAATCTGAAGGAGTGGGAGTCTTATTATATTTAAGACAAGAAGGTAGGGGCATAGGTATTGCTCATAAAATCCAAGCATATTCACTTCAAGACCAAGGACTTGATACAGTGGAAGCAAATGAAGCTCTGGGATATAAACCTGATTTAAGAGAATATGGAACTGGCGCGCAAATATTAAGAGATGTAGGTCTAAAAAAAATCAAATTATTAACTAACAACCCAACAAAAGTTGTTGCCCTAGAAGGCTTTGGTCTTTCTATCACTCAAATAGTTCCAATTGAAATTGAGCCGGGAAAGTACAATATAAAATATCTTGAGACTAAGAAAAAAAAACTAGGCCATAATTTAACTTTAGTTGAATAGCTTTAGGAGATATACTGCTTATTAGGGTAGGGGCTTGGAATGGCTTTTCAGATTTATGTAATCGCAAGTAGTTTTTATGAAGATATTTGCGCAAGACAAATAGAATACGCCGAGAACACCCTTCGTTCTGGCGTCTCTACCCTAGGAATTTCTGTCTCAGAGATTCAGGTTAAAACTTTAAAGATTAAAGGATCCTTGGAACTACCTTTTGTTACTAAAGCAATTTGTGAAAGCTATGAAAAAAAACCCAAAGAAAACGGAGAAAAGCTACTCGGCGTTGTGGTCTTAGGATGTATCATTAAAGGCGAAACAAATCACTTTGAAATTATTTCTAATTCTGTATCTAACAATTTGGTTCAATTAAGTTTAGAATATAACGTTCCTATTACTTCAGGAGTTTTAACAGTCACAAATAAAAAACAAATTGATAAAAGAACAAACGGAGGTCCAAAAGATAGAGCAATTGAAGCTGCAAAGAGCCTCCTTGAATTGATTACTATTACTGGGAGTTTGTAATTATGAGATATTGGATAAATAGAAGGGCTAGGGAATTGTCATTGAGATTTATGTATAGTTTAGATCTTAAATCTTCGGATGAACCTCTCGACCCAACTGATTTTAAATCTAATATCTTGTCTTTCTGGGGCTCGAATCCTATTAATAATTACTATATGTTAAAAAAAATAAGAATCGACAATAATCATATGGTTATTATTGGTTGCTCATCTTTAAAAAATAATAGAATTTTTCTGAGAATAGTTAATCATGACAAGTTTAATGAAATTCTATCAAAAGTAAGCAATCCCAACAGATTCAAATTTTTTCTAAGAAATTATAACTTAAACCAAAAAACTGACAAAGATGATGCTGGTTTCTATGGAATACTCAGAGATTTATTTGCTCACTCTAGAAAGATTGTTACAAGAAATATAATAAAAAATAGAGCTACAGAGATTATTAAAGGTTGTATGAAAAATATCAAACCTATTGATGATCAAATAGATCAAAGTATCAATAATTGGAAATTTGATAGAATTAATTCTGTAGATTTGAATATTTTAAGAATAGCAGTTTTTGAGATTCTTTTTTCACGAGGCATACCTGTTCCTGTTAGCATAAAAGAAGCAATTGTCCTTGCGCTAAAATATAGCTCTGATGAATCGTGTGCCTTTATTAATGGGATACTTGATACAATCTCGAAAAGAGCTCTACAATGATCAAAGAAATAATTGAGAAACTTTGCAATAAAAACGATCTTGATGAAGAAGAAATAAATTTTTTCTTTGGCTCTATGATGAAAGGTGAGATGACTGATTCTCAATCTTCAGCTTTTTTGATAGCTTTAAAAATTAAGGAACCATCATCCGAAGAAATTTTTCATTCTGCCAAAATACTATTAAGTAATTTGGAAGAGAGCGTAGATACGGATCTTGATATTATTGATTTATGTGGAACGGGTGGAGATTCAAAATCAACTTTAAATGTTTCAACTATAAGTTCTTTAATTTTGGCTACTTTGGGAGCTAAAGTTGCAAAGCATGGCAATCGCTCGGTATCAAGCAGAGTCGGAAGTGCCGACTTAATAGAGTCTCTTAATATTCCTCTTGATGATTCTATTGAAAGTGCTATCAATTCAATCGAGAACAATAATTTATCCTTTTTGTTCGCTCCTTATTTTCACAAATCGATGAAAAACGTAGCTCATGTTAGACAACAACTCGAAACTAGAACAATCTTTAATATCTTGGGACCATTAGTGAATCCTTTACGACCAAAGAAGCAGATACTAGGGGTTTACGATAAAAAATTAATTCCTTCCGTGGCCCAAGCATTAGTTCGCCAGGGAGTTACACGGGGCATGGTAATTCATGGCTTGGATGGTATGGATGAGGTTTCAATCTGTGATAATACTTTTATCTCAGAAATCAATAATGGAGAAATCAAAGATTATGTTTTCAATCCCAGAGAATATGGTTTCGAATTAGCTGATTTGGCGAATTTAGTAGTAAATTCGGTTGAAGAATCAAAAGATATATGTATCAAAATACTAAAAAATGAAATCAAAGATTCAAAAAGAGATATATGTATTCTAAACGCTGGAGCAGCAGCATATATCTATGGTCTTTCGGATTCATTACGAGGCGGATTCGATATCGTTAAATCTAACTTGGAAAACGGTACTGTATTTGATAGACTCGATGAAATTTTCAATTTTTAAAAAATGAGCATTTTAGATGAGATAATTGATAATAAGAAAAAAGAGGTTGAATTACATAAAAAGAATTTATCAATACACAACCTTCAAGAGTTAATTAAAATAAATGGTCAAGATGAAGCAGGATTTATTAAACGGGATTTCTATTCGGCCTTGTCCTCAAAAGATACTATTAATATTATCGCGGAAATCAAAAAGGCTTCCCCTTCAAAAGGGACAATTCTTGAAAAATTTCGACCTGCGGAGTTGGCACATGATTGTGAAATGGGTGGAGCCTCTGCCATTTCTGTCTTGACTGATGAAAAGTTCTTTAAAGGCAAATTAGAGCATCTTAATTCTGTTAGAGCTGTTACTGAAATACCTTTATTGAGAAAAGATTTTATTATAGATGAATATCAGATAATTCAGTCCAAATGGTATGGTGCTGATGCGATTTTGCTAATAGGAAGAATTTTGGAGCAAAAGAAATTAGAGGATTTTATAAGTATTTCCTCGGAGTACAATATTGATATACTGTACGAAGTTCACGACAAAGAAGACATAACAAAAGGGATTAAGGCCGGAGTCAAGATTTTTGGTGTCAACAATAGAGACTTGACTAACTTTGAAGTTGACCACCAGAATGTTTTAAATCTTTCTAGAAAAATATCTGCAAATTATTTATTGGTAAGTGAGAGTGGCATTCAATCTAAAAGTGACATTGATAATCTTTATAATTTGGGAATAAATAATTTTTTAATTGGCGAAAGCATTATGAAAGCGAAAAATCGAAGAAAATTTATAGAAGATTTAAGGTCTTGAGTATTTCAAATTGTTTCTATAGCTTTTTTTAGTTTATCAATCCCTGTATCTTTCATACAGCTAATTGTAATTATTGGTATTCCTTTTGCCCCAACAAATTTCTTAATATCATTTCTAAAAGTGCATAAATCCATTTTATTTAAGATTATTAATTTTATTCTATCTTTTAATTTTTTGTTATACATAATTAATTCGTTTAAGAAAACTTTGTGCTGTTTTTTTAATTCGTTTATATCATTGCAAGAAAGATCCAAAACCTCTATTAAATATCTTGATCTCTCAATATGTTTCAAGAAACTGTGCCCCAATCCTTTCCCTAAGTGAGCACCCTCTATTAATCCTGGAATATCTGCCATTACGATATTATCATTTTCAGATTTATATACACCAAGATTAGGACTTAATGTTGTGAAAACATAATTGCCTGTGACGGCTTTAGAATTTGTTATTTTTCTTATTATGGAAGATTTGCCAACATTTGGGAAACCAACAAGACTGATATCGGATATTATCTTTAAATTAAGAGATATTCTTTTACGATTACCCTTTTTACCTTCGGTATATTTCCTAGGTGATCTATTTGTGGACGATTTGAACTTTGTATTACCAAGTCCTCCTTTCCCACCCTTAAGTATGATAACTTTCTCTCCATCAAAAATAATATCAGTCAATTTGCTTTCATTTTCTAAATCAAAAATTTCGGTTCCAAGTGGTACTTTTATAATTATATCCCTTCCATTTTTTCCAAATCTTTTACTTGAACGACCATTTTGTCCATTACCCGCTTTAAAAAATCTTTTATTTTCGAAATCTCTTAAAGACTTCATATCTTTTGTTCCAAAAAATATTACATTTCCACCATCACCACCATCACCACCATCTGGTCCTCCAAAAGGAACGAATTTTTCACGTCTAAATGAGGCACTCCCATCTCCACCATCCCCCGAAGCAATGTCAATTTCCATGTAATCTAGAAAGCTAGCCATCTTTATGTCCTTGACTTTAAAATCCTTGGGAAATATTATAGCATTTATGCTTTTTAGATTAATCTTATCTGGGTTTTTAATTTTTTCTTTCTCGTCGTGTACTGGTGAAATAACAATCCTCAAAGGGACGGAGAAAGAATTATATGATTCTATAATTGAGGAAATTAACAAGGAAAGAAAATATCTTATCCTCGGAGGAACGGATTACAAGAAAGTCGAACATTTGGTAACTACCTTGCAAATAAGATACCCTTATTCGCAATATACCCGAGAAGTCTATTTATTTCAGGGAGATATTTCTTATAAAAGAAAAAGACATGCTACTGCTATCCGTCATTATAAAGAATTTGTAAAAAATCAAATCAATCATCCAAAAATTAATTATGCAACATTCAAAATATTTGATTCTTACTCTAAATTGATAAAGAACACAGATAAAGATATCGGACCTGCATTGGACGTTATTGATGCTTATCGTTCATTGTCAGATTCTTATCTGAACAGTGAGTTTATGGAAGCTACAACCACCATTTATAATTCTGCAAGGAAGTTTGTTTTGAAAAGAACGATATATATATCCAGGTTTTATATTCAAAAGAAAGAATTTGAGTCTGCGTATAGTAGAATCGAAAATGCAAATGTTGCTATTCCAGATTTAGTTCAGAATAGTTATGAGGCACAATATTTAAAAATTCTTTGTATGTCTAAGATAGAGGACGATGATTCCTTAATCAAAAATTTAATCAATGCATATAAAATTAAATTTCCTAAATCCCCGTTCCTAGATGATTTGAGTGAAATTTGATGAAGGCAACGATTAGACTCACTAACTCGGATATTGTATACATACTTGATCAAACTAAATTACCATTTAAAGAGCAATATATAATAGCAAAAGGTTCTAAAAGAATTATTGATGCTATTGAAAAATTAAGCATACGAGGTGCCCCCGCAATAGGAGTAGCCGGAGGATTTGCTTCTTATCTTGCTCTAAAAGAATCCAAGAACAGTAATCTTGAAAAAATTTTCCAAATTATTTCTTCCAAATTAGATTTAATCGAGTCTGCTCGTCCGACAGCTGTGAATTTGTCATGGTCAGTAAATAGATTTAGAAATATTTTAAAATTAAATAGGAGCAAAAAAATTGATTTTCGACATCTTTTGTCATTATTTAGAAAAGAGGCTTTGAAAATTTATGAAGAAGAAAAAAAGGTCTCGCTAAAACTCTCATCTTTGGGTTCAAAGTTGATAAAGAACAATGATAAAATAATAACCCATTGTAATACTGGCTCTCTCGCTACAACTGGACCAGGAACTGCATTAGGAGCTATTAAATTTGCTAACAAAATTAGAAAAGGATTGAGAGTTTTTGCAACGGAGACCAGACCATTGCTTCAGGGTTCACGATTAACTATTTGGGAATGTCAAAAAAATAATATTGACTGTACTTTGATTTCTGATTCTATGGTTTCCCATATAATAAAAGAAGAGAAAATTAATATGATAGTTGTAGGAGCGGATAGAATTGCTAGCAATGGAGATACCGCCAATAAGATTGGAACTTATCAGCTTGCAATAGCGGCAAAATTTCATAAGATACCATTCTTTGTCGTAGCTCCGATATCTACTTTTGATTTTTCTTGTCGAAATGGGTTATTGATAGAAATCGAAGAAAGAGATGGTAAGGAATTGTTATCTATCAACAATAAAATTGTGTCAAAAGCGAACAATGTTAGAAACCCAGCTTTTGATGTAACACCCAGAAAATTAATAACCGGCATTATAACGGAAAAAGGTATTATTTATAGTCCAAATGCAAACAAAATCAAAAGATTCAAAAATCGTTATTCATAAGTTCTTCTTCTTCTTCGATACATGAAACACAATATCTTGTAAATGGCATGGCTCTCAATCTTTCTTCGTCAATGACTTCATTACCGTATGGACATTTACCATATGTTCCATTCTCAATTCTTTTTAATGCATCTTCAATCATAAATAATTTTTGTCTGTCTCTTTGATTTAACGAGAGAGAGAGATTTCTCTCTCTATCGTTGGCAGCGTTATCATAGAAATCTCCAACATCGTATTTAAGATGATCTGATTCTGATTTCATTATTTTTGCTATATCCTTCAAAATTTCCTCTCTCGTATTAAGAAGGATTGCTTTTATCTCTTTCTTGAAGCGGGCCGACAGTTTCTTGCTAGAGCAAGTAGCATTCAATTGCTCTTCTACTATAGCTTCTTTGGTCGATTTGGTTTTGTTATTTTTTTTGTTAGAATAACTTTCTGTGACTGATTTGTTGTTTTTTTGATTTTTTAGAAGATTAGCTTTAGCCATGTGAAACTCCGAAGACTTATAAGATAATCTTATAAAAAAATTTGTCAAGAATATTAGTAAGAGGTTGATTTATTAGGTGTCTGGAGAAAGAAACAGTAGAGATTTTTGGTCAAGCAAATATGGTTTAATCCTTGCTATGGCTGGCAATGCTATTGGATTGGGTAATTTTTTAAGGTTTCCCGTTCAGGCAGCAGAGAATGGAGGAGGAGCATTTCTCCTCCCTTATATAATTTGTTTTATCTGCATGGGAATTCCCTTAATGTGGATAGAGTGGGGTATAGGTAGGCACGGTGGTTCGATTGGAAAGGGAACAACATTTGGAATATCCAATAAATTTGGTGCAGGGAAGACGCTTCAAATTGCTTCTTTGTTGGGCATATGGATTCCATTAATTATTTCAATTTACTACATATATATTGAATCATGGACTCTTGGCTATTCTCTCAAGTCGTTATTTGGTGATTTGCAATCTAACTTATCCGATACTCAAGATAAAATGATTTTCTTTAAAGATGTGTTTTCCAAATATATCGGAAACTTTAATGACAAAGATGGGATATTAAATCCTTCCATATTTGCTTACATATGTTTCTTGTCAACTTTATTAATTAACTACGGAATTCTATATAGAGGTATTTCAAGGGGAATTGAAAAATTTGTGAAAATCGCAATGCCCGCATTATTTTTTATGAGCTTATTTATGGTTATTTATGTACTGACTATTAAAACATCTGTATCTACATCAATTAAAGGACTTGATTTTTTATGGACTCCGGATTTTTCATCTTTGCTTAATCCGAGAGTCTGGATTGCTGCAGCCGGCCAAGTCTTTTTTACCCTTAGTTTAGGCTTTGGTGCAATAGTTACATATGCTTCGTTCATAAAACAGGATCAGGACATAGCGCTCAGTGGGCTTACGTCGGCATCTTTGAATGAACTAATCGAAGTTGTATTTGGTGGCTCAATAGTTATCCCAGCAGCCGTTGCTTTTTTAAGTATTTCTGGAGCAATATTAGTTGCTCAATCCGGTGCCTTTTCAATTGGGTTTATCGCAATGCCAGCAATTTTTGACGGTCTACCATTTGGCACGATAATTGGATTTATATGGTTTTTCCTTCTTTTTATTGCAGGATTGACATCATCTGTAGGAATTTTGCTGCCCGCAATTACATTTGTTCGAGAGGAATTTCTTTTGTCCCAAAAAAATTCTACGCTTGCGGTAATTTTGCTAATTTTCCTCTTTGCACATTCAGTGATATTTTTGCCTGAGATTCTGGAAGAGTTTGATTTTTGGGCTGGAACAATATTGTTGGTCGTATTAGCACTAGTTGAAATAGCGATATATATTATTTATATTTCACCTGACAGTCCTGTTAAAGAAATCAATAGATCTAGTTTGATACAAATTCCAAATTTTTATAATAAGCTTTTTAGGTATTTCCTTCCATTTTTCTTAATAATTTTAATACTTGCTTGGGTATTCCAAGATATTAATAGTGACAACTCTATGATTTTTAAAGATTCATTTTGGTCTATGATAGCTAGGCTTCTGCTCGTATCACTTTTTCTCGCACTTTTTGGGCTAGTTTTTAGAAAGGTGTTTAAGAAATGAGTCTTGATTCTTTAGTCTTTTTGACGCTTTCGTGGTCCTTGATATTTTCCTTGGTGATTTTTTGTATTATTAAACTTAATAAGTGATATCAATTTTTTTATTCATCTCTAAATAATCAGATGTTAAATGAATGAGGGCAAAAAATAAAAGTATGAAACTTATTATTATTGCAAATTCGTATCCTATTAGAGAAACGAATATCATACCAGGAGAAAAATATTCTCTTTTTAATAAAAAACGAAATTTTGAAATAAATCTGTAAAAAAGAGATCTTTTGTTAACGGGTATTATGCTATCTACTTCTTTGGGATAGTACGCAAGACTGCCATTCTTAGTTCTTCTAATCATAAAAAACAATATTATGGTCAGGAACATTATATATAAGAGAATATTTAAAATTGATATCTGTTTTAAAATTATAATTTCTGGACTTGAGATAAAAAATTTGGGATTATTTATGCATATACTAATCCCCAAAAACATTGAGAAATAAGATAATTGATCAAGAGCTGTATCAAACCACTGCCCAAACTTGGATTCTTTCAATCTAATCCTCGCAACTTCCCCATCGCATCTATCTAAAATTGTAGATGCCTCCAAGACTAAAGCTCCCACGAAAGCTAGATTCGACGCATAGAAAAAACCGCATGAAATTCCGATGCAACCAACAATGAAAGTTATTAAGTTTGGATGGAGATTCATTTTTACAAGAATTTTACTTATGGGGATTGATATTTTGCTATTGAAATTTTTTGAAACCCATCCACTGACATTTTTACTGATATGAGCAAATAAAAAATTGGCAGATGCGTCAGTACCAATTTCATTCAATGTTAATTTCTTTGGGGGATCAATTAAATTCTTTTTATTTAATAAATCTCCAAACTTGGATAAATCTGCAAGTTTGAGATTGATGGAGTCACAGTTTTTCTCTTTAAGAAAAATTATCCCTGATTTTTTGCCTTCCGAATCATTAGCAACAAATGAATTATTTTCATCTCTTATAGTCTTAATCAAATTAACTAATTGTTTCTTGTTGATAACAACATTATTTTGTATGATAAGCAAATCCCTTTCCAGGGGAAGATTGTCGAGAGAAGTTTTTATTTGGACTTTAGAATCAGGATGATTCTTATTCAGTTTTTCCAGTGAAACATTATTGTTATCACATATTAAAATGGCTTCTTTGTACCCTTCATTAGCTAAATTTATTAGAGTTCTTTCAAACAAATTAATATCAGCAACTTTTTCGTTATTAAATAAACTTAACTCTTCTGAATCTATACCATGACCTTTGCATAGGAGAACTGTAAGCATTTTATGAATATTAGACTATTCGTAATTTTGAATCGATTTTTTTAGAAATTATAGTATTGATGTTAAGTTTTGCGTGATTCAAGTCTTTTGGGTAATCGACATCGTGCCAATATAGATTCTTTATGTCAACCGTCTTAATTTTATGCCCCCTTTGAAGTATTTTTTCAATGGCTGATGCATACCATTTCTTTTGGAAGTCGTTAGTCCTTATTTCTTTTTCTAAAGATTTTCTTAGTATTTCTACACCCTCCTGTCTAAAAGCTCTAATACCAACCGACTCCCCAGATGGGTTTTTAAGGTTTTTACTAATTTGAGTCAATAAATCGTCTTGAATTCTAACTTTCATGTCTTCAGGTGCATATTGATCTTTAACTTTGAATGGTATGCATATTTCGTCTTTATTTGAAAGAATTAATTTAAGAACATCTAGTTCAAAAACATCGTCACCATTTAATACAACTACATCTGAATCAAGTTCAAATCGGGCCGCCCAAAGAGAAAAAAGACTATTCGTTGATTCCCAGAATGGATTATAAATAGTATTAATTTTCATTCCCAGAGAGTCATAATTGCTAAGGAATGTCTCTACTTTTTGGCTTGCAAAACCCACGACAACATTAACTTCCTCGAATTCGCATGATTTTAAATGATTTATTTGATGTTCAAGAATTGTTTGACTATCTAGCGTTAGTAAACATTTAGGAATATCTTTTGTGTATGGTTGAAGTCTTTTCCCTTTCCCAGCAGCGAGTATAATTGCCTTCATTGAACATCCTAAATGATTGTATCCGTTTATTTATAACTTTTTAAAAAAATTAAGTCAATCAAATAGATGAAAATATAAAAAAAATTACATTTATATAAACTATATGCTTAAATAAATTATTCTTTTTAAGTAAATGTATTAAATTATCCTAAAAGCTTAACTAATTTCCCATCAACAATTTCTGCACTTACTTTTTCATTATTTTCATTCAAATAAACAAATTTGGGATGATGATTTGAGGCTTCTTCTTCTGTCATTGTTGCAAATGATACTATTATTAGACAATCACCTTTTCTAGCACAATGAGCTGCTGCTCCATTTGTACATATTGTTCCTGTGTTTCTCCCCCCCTCTATAACATATGTCACAAATCGTTCACCATTTGTAAGATTGAAAACGTGTACTTGTTCATGAGGGATCATCGATGCAGCTTCCATTAATTCTTTATCAATAGTTATACTTCCCTCGTAATCAAAATTAGCCTCTGTAACATTTGCCCTATGTAGCTTTGACTTAAGAACGATTAAATCCACTAAAGTATTTTAAATTAAAATTCTACATTGTCTATTAATCTAGTTCCGCCTATTTTAACTGAAACTGCTATAAAATCCTTACGTGATGGGATTATCGAGTAGGCCATATCATCGGGGTTCATTATTTCTATATATTCAATTTTTTTTATTCCCAAATCCCTATAGAAACTATGAATTAGTTTGACAATTTTTTTTGATGTAATATTTTTAGAGGTCATAAAAATATTTTTGCCCAACTTAAGTCCTTTATAAATTCCTGCAGCTATTTGTTTTTCTTTTGGATTTAGATGATTGTTTCTCGAACTCATAGCAAGTCCGTCTTTCTCTCTGATGGTTTTATGACAAATTAGCTTTACGTTTATATTCAGTTCTCTAACCATTGTTTTAATTATGATGAATTGCTGTAGATCTTTTTTCCCAAATATAGCGACATCGGGCATTATAATATTAAATAGTTTTAACACGATTGTAGTGACACCATCGAAATGATTTTTTCTAGATATTCCACAAAGATGTTTTTGAAATTCTTCAACAATAACTTTTGTTTGAAATCTGGGATTATAAATTTCGTTAATCTGGGGGAGAAATAGATAGTCAATTTTTAGTATTCTAAGTTTTTTTATATCATCTTTTATTGAACTCGGATAATTATCTAGATCTTCTTTTTCAGAGAACTGCCTTGGATTTACAAATATACTTACAACTACGATTTTTCCTACTTTTTTGGCTTTTTTAATTAGGGCCAAATGCCCTTCATGCAAAGCGCCCATTGTTGGTACAAAAGCTATTGTTCTTCTACCTGATTTTTTTATTAACAAAGAGATGCTCTGCATTCTTTTTGCAGACTTAATTATTTGAAGGGAATTTATTTTTTTTGACATCATTTTTGTAGTTGTTTATAGATTTCTTAATTACCTGTCTTAAATTGGCATAATTTTTTACAAAAGATGGATGGGGAGGGGGTGTTATTCCAAGTAGATCTTCTGAAACAAGTATTTGACCATCGCATTTATTTCCTGCACCGATACCTATCGTGGGAATACTTACAGATTTTGTTATTTTGCTCGCAAGATTTTCCGGAACTCCCTCTATAACAAGAATTGAAGCACCAGATTTTACTGCTTCCTTAGAAAGAGAAAAGATATAGTCTTTCTCGACTTTATTTCTACCTTGTTTTCTGTATCCTCCATAGATATTGAATGATTGAGGGCATAGTCCTACATGGGCAACTACTGGAATACCAGAATTTGAAATTCTCTCAATAGTATCTAATGTATCAAAATTTATTTCTAATTTTATAGATTGAGCATCAGTTTCCTTTATGACTCTACCAATACTTTTCATGGCATCTGAGATTGAGGATTGGTATGTCATGAAGGGCATATCAATACAGAGATGAGAATTCTTTATAGCTTTTGACACTATCTTCCCATGATAAATGATTTCATCGAGGGTAACTCCCAAGGTAGTTTCGTTACCTTGAAAAACATTTCCAAGAGAATCTCCAACTAGAACGAGGTCACATACGCTATCTAGGATGGAAGCAAGTTGAAAATCATAAGCTGTAAGCGCAACAATTCGCTCTCGTTTTGCCTTCATAGACTGAAGATCTAAAATGCTTTTTCTCAAAATCCCCCTTGTTACATTTTACAATTTTTTATATAGCTTTATTATATTTAAAAAATATGTCTATTAATAGCGATAATTTCTCTATATTGAGAGACTTACCCCCTTACGTATTCTCTGTTATTGATGAAATTAAATATAAAGCAAGAAAAAGCGGTGAAGATATAATTGATTTCGGAATGGGGAATCCAGATCAGCCAACTCCGAGACATATAGTTCAAAAACTAATAGAATCTTCTCTTGAGGGCAGAAATCATAGATATTCTGCTTCAGCTGGTTTACCTAAGCTCAAATTAGCAATTACAGATTGGTATAGGAAAAATTACAACGTCGAATTAGATTCTGAAAATGAAACAATTGTAACTATTGGTTCCAAAGAGGGTGTGTCACACTTAATGATTTCAATGTTGTCACCCGGAGATGTAGTATTGGTCCCTGATCCTTGCTATCCGATTCACAGTTTTTCTGTTCTCATAGCGAGAGGTAGAATTAAACCTTTCAATGCTATTAATGATGATACTCTAATTGATAATATCGAAAAAGGTTTCAAAACCTCTCCTAAACCAAAAGCATTAATAATTTCATTCCCTAGTAATCCAACGACACAAACTGTTGAGCTTGAGTTCTTTGCTAAAATTGTAGATTTAGCAAATAAATATTCTGTAATCGTAATTCACGATTTTGCATATGCCGATTTGTGTTTTGATGGCTATAAGGCCCCAAGCTTCCTTCAAGTTCCTGGAGCTAAAGACGTTGGGGTGGAGTCTTTTTCCCTTTCTAAAAGTTATAATATGGCTGGTTGGAGAGTTGCGTTTATGTGCGGGAACAAGGAAGTTATTTCAGCCCTAAGAAGAGTAAAAAGTTACCTCGATTATGGAATTTTTCAACCTATACAAATAGCGGCGATAAGTGCTTTAAATGAAACGCAAGAATGCGTGGAACAAATAAGAAATACATACAGTAAAAGACGTGACCGATTAATCAGCAGTCTATCAAATATGGGATGGGAAGTCCCCCCTCCAAGGGCCACGATGTTTGTTTGGGCGAAAATGCCAGAACATCTAAGACATCTTGGATCTTTAGAATTTTCTAAAAAATTAATCAAAGAGTGTAAAGTTGCTGTTTCTCCCGGTATTGGGTTTGGAAGAAACGGAGATCAATATGTAAGATTTGCACTTATTGAGAATGAGCATCGTATCCTACAGGCATCCAGATCAATTAAGAAATTATTTTCGAAATGAAATTAAAAACGGTAAAAAAATTTTTCTTTTTCTATGTTTTATTAACGGCCACTTCTCTTTCTTTTGATATTGATTTAAAAGATATTGATCAATCATCTTTTAAACATTTTACAACATATGCTAATTCCAAATATAAAGAAAAAAAAATAAAGAAATATATTAATTACTTTTCAAATACCAAAAAGGGTAGATCTTTTTACAGAGAAGCTTATCCCCGACAAGGAATGTTTGAGACCATTATAAAGAAAGTTTTTGATGAGTACGACATACCAGAAGACCTTAAATATGTGGCAATGATTGAAAGCGGCTTCAATAGTAACGCGGAATCTAGTGCTGGTGCCATAGGTCTTTGGCAGTTTATGCCTTCAACAGGAAAAATTTTTGGTTTAAGAATAGATGAATGGATAGATGAAAGAAAAGATATTCAGAAATCCACTCTAGCAGCCGCACAATATTTTAATAGTTTAAAAAGAAAATTTGGAACTTGGGAGCTCGTTTTGGCTGGATATAACTCTGGAGATTTAACTGTTGAAAGAGCTATTAAACAATATAAATCAAAAGATTATTGGCATTTGTCACAATACACTTTTCCTAAACAAACAAGAGAGTTTGTTCCACAGATACTAGCAGTAATTATAATATCGAAAAACTTGAACGAATATGGATTTGATGATTTAAAATTAAATAATAGTATTGATATCGAAGAAGTTGTGGTACCTCCGCGGACAAGGCTAAATCATATCGCGAGACTAGTTAATCTTGATAGAGAATTGTTGAGCAGACTCAATCCTTCCATCCTAAAGAGGATTACACCTCCTGATGGAGACTATGTAATTAATGTTCCTAAAGGATATAAAGAAAAAATATATGCAAAATTCAAAATAAATGTGGATAATAAAAATCTTTATAGATATAAGATTAGGGAAGGGGACACTTTGTCGGGGATTGCATTAAAATTCTCTAATTCTATAGATGAGATTTACACATTAAACAATTTAACCTCTTCAAGAATTTATGCCGGAGATTTTATTTTGGTTTACAAGAGGACAAATAGATATAAAAAAATAGAATAATTTAAATTCGAAGACAATGACAAGGCAATTATGAAAAAAATCGTACCCAATGAATAAAGATGGGCTCTACAAAGCGGTAGAGAGAACTTATTTAAAAAAAAAAGAAGAGATAGAGAGAAAGATTGAAGAATTTCATTTAATTGGCGCAGAGGGTACTAATGAAGATATTTTCTTGGAATTGGTTTTCTGTATTTTGGCTGCCGGTACAAGTGCGAATCTTGCACTTAAAGTTTCAAATATTTTACGGAAAGATAATTTTATTTTTTATGCTAATTTGAAAGAGATAATAAAGAAACTAAAAACTTGCTATAGGTTCTACAATATCAGAGGTAGATATATTTTTCAAACGAGGGAGTATATTAGGAGTGTTCACAAATTTAATTTCAAAAAGATATTTGAAATTAATTATACTTCGGATGATAGAAGAAGTTTCTTCTCAGACAATAAGAACATAATTGGGGTGGGGATGAAAGCCGCTAGTCATTTCTTGCGAAATGTAGGATTTATGGAATATGCAATTCTAGATAAACATATAATTAGTATTATGAAAGAATTTAATCTTATACATTATGATAGTTTGATTCTTTCAAAAAATAACTATATCAAATGTGAATTGATACTTGGTCTCTTTGCTAAAGAACTGAACATGCCTCTAGGGAAATTAGATTTGATTCTATGGTATATGAAAACTGGAGAAATTATTAAGTGAAACTATTTAGTTATTATCTTCTAAGAATGTAAGTTATTATATTCTTTCCGAAAAGGAAGATTTTTGATGGGATTTGAAGCTGTAATAGGACTCGAAGTACATTCTCAGATTAAGACAAATACAAAGCTTTTTTCAAGTTCAAATATAGATTATGGTTGCGATCCTAATTCGAATGTTTCAGAAGTTGATTTAGGATTACCTGGTACTCTTCCAGTTATAAATTCTAGAGCGGTAGACCTCGCGATCCTTGCTGGCGTATCAACAAACTGTAGAATTAATAAAAAGTCAACTTTTGCAAGAAAGCACTATTTCTATCCTGATTTGCCCAAAGGTTATCAGATAAGTCAATATGATGAACCTTTAGCTACAAAAGGATACCTCGATATAACTACTTCTGATGCAATGAAGAAAACAATAAGAATCAATAGAGTTCATATGGAAGAAGATGCAGGAAAATTAATCCATGATTTGTCAAATGATTACTCTATGATTGATTTGAATAGAGCCGGAGTTCCCCTGATTGAGATAGTAACAGAACCTGATATCTCTTCACCAGAAGAAGCAGTCAAATATTTAAAAAAACTAAGAAATATATTAATTTTTGGAGGTATTTCTGATTGCAACATGGAACAAGGCAATTTTAGATGCGACGCAAATGTTTCGGTTAGACGAGTTGGAACTGAGAAATTGGGTACTAAAACAGAAATTAAAAATGTTAACTCTTTTAGGTTTGTCCAAAAAGCAATTGAATATGAAATTAATAGACAAATACAACTAATCGAAAAGGGTAAGAAGGTAATCCAGGAAACAAGACTCTTTAATTCGAAATCTAATAAAACTTACTCAATGAGGTCAAAAGAAGATGCTCATGATTACAGGTATTTCCCTGATCCCGATTTGCAACCATTGATTTTATCTCAAGAGAGGATTGATAAAATAATTAATTCAATACCAGAATCTTTTGAAGATAAGATAAGTAATTATTTAAACAAGTTTCAATTATCAAGAGATGATGTCGATATCTTAATTTCGGATAAAATACTATGCGATTTTTTTGACAGTACTTTAGAGTATGTTAATGAACCCAAGGTCGTTTGCAATTGGATTTTGAGTGAAATTATAAGATACATAAAACAAGATAATTTTAAACTTAAAGGAGAAAATTTTGCTAAACTAATAAGAGCTATTGTGACAGGTAAAATAAATAACAATTCTGCAAAAGAAATACTATCTAAAGTCATTGAGACTAATGAAAATGTCGATACTCTAATAAACGATTTAGGATTACAACAAGAAAGTTCCGAGGCGTTCTTAAGCCAAATAATAGATAATGTTATTAAAGATAATAGGAAAGAATACGATAGGATCTTGAATGGTGAAACCAAGTTGATGACGTTTTTTGTTGGTCAAGTAATGAAAGAAACAAAAGGGAAAGGAAACCCTCAAATAATTAATAAAATTTTAAAAGAAAGATTTAGGATTGATTAATATCATTGTACAAATTTTGAATATTTTGCATTATTTCATCTTTGACGGCATTCAATCTTTCTTTCGATGGTTTATCTTCGCTATCATAATTTAATGGTTTTCCAAATTTTAGAGTAATTTTTATTGGTTTAATAAATTTGGTCTTTCTTGGAAAAGCTTCAAAAGTTCCCTTTATTGCTAAGGGTATCACTGGAACTCCTGCTTTCAGAGCCATGATTGCTACTCCAAGTTTTCCATCACCGACCTTGCCATCACGAGACCTCTGACCTTCTGGGAAAAGACCTACAAGATTATTCTTTCTTAAAAGTTTAATTACTTTCAAAAGAGCTACTCTATCACTTGTCGACCTTTTAACGGGAATACAATTTCCTAAATCGCATAAAAATTTAAATAAAAAATTTTTATTATAAACATCTTCCGCGGCAAGAAAATTTATTTTTCGCCTAGTATGAAATGCAGTTATAGAATTAATTATAATTCCATCTAAATGAGAAGTGTGATTTGAAGCTATTACTCCACCGTTAGTTTTTGGAATGTTTTCGGAATTAATTACTTCTACTCGATGATAAATCTTCAAATATATATTAACTACAAATATAAGCCAATATTTCAAGTGATAAGATTTTATATCGCTTGAAGGATAAAAATTCGAGAGAAAGAAATCGTTACCTATATTTCTTAAGAGTTTTTTGAATGCTCCGACCATGATTTATTTTAATACCCTTTTTTCAATTGACAAAGTTTATTAAAGAAAGTATTTTCACTATTTTGATGGGTACAAGCTCTATTCTTTGTCTAGAAAATGGGAAAGTCTTCAATGGACTATGTTTTGGATATGATGGTGAATCAATCGGGGAAATAGTTTTTAATACATCTATGACCGGATATCAAGAGATTCTTACTGATCCATCTTATCATTCACAGATAGTTTTAATGACTTATCCTCATATTGGGAATTATGGAATTAATTCACATGATGATGAATCTAAAGAATGTTTTGTAAAGGGTTTTATAGTAAGAGAATTCTGTCCTTATCCATCGAATTTTATTTCCGAGATGACTTTAGAAGAGTATTTGATTAAAAATAAAGTTGTAGGAATTTTTAATATCGATACCAGAGAATTGACAAGAATTGTAAGAAAGGAGGGAGCACAAAGGTGTATTATTTCTTCAAAAGAGAAAGATATAGATAGGTTAAAAGAAAAAATTAAAATGTCACCTCTAATGAAAGGAAGCGATTTAACTTTGAAAGCTACTTGTAAAGAAATATACAAAATAGGTAATAAAAAAAATAGAAAAAATGTTTTTGTTTATGATTTTGGTTGCAAAAGAAATATTTTAAATATTTTGAATCAGGAACTAGATGTAAATCTCATAGTCGGACCCTGCGATACAGATGTAAATATTATCAAGGAATTTAACCCAGATGGAATTCTTCTTTCTAATGGGCCAGGGGACCCATCTGCAGCAACTTATGCAATTAAAAATGTAAAGACATTGTTGGGGTATAAGCCAATATTTGGTATTTGCTTGGGACATCAAATTTTATCACTAGCACTAGGGATGGAAACTTTCAAACTTAAATTTGGGCATAGAGGAGCTAACCATCCAGTTATGAATCTTGAAGATAGAAAAGTTGAAATTACAAGCCACAACCATGGTTTTGCGGTAATTAATTCTGAAGTCGATGGTGTTAAAATTACTCATATAAATCTTAATGATGATACAGTAGAAGGTGTAGAATCTAAGGTAAACAAATGCTTTTCGGTTCAATACCATCCTGAGGGATCGCCCGGACCCCATGATTCTCGAAAATATTTTAAAAAGTTTGTAAAAATGATATGAAAAAAGTTCTTTTTATCATGGACGAGCTAAGTTCAATTGATACGGAAAAAGATACAACGTATTTATTTATGCTGGAATGTCAAAATAGAGATTTTGATATTTATTATTCTTTAATTGATGAACTATATTTTGACTCAACTCTAAAATCAAATTGCTTACAAGTTAAAATGCTTGGGACCAGAGAGATTTATAAGAAAATTGACTATATACAAATATCTGTAGAAGAAATGGATATTGTTTTTATGCGAAAAGACCCACCTGTTAATCTGGACTATATTCATGCGACATATATGCTCGATATGATTAAAGACACAGTTTTGGTCGTCAACAACCCAACATCCCTACGAAGTTTTAATGAGAAATTGGTTACCTTGAATTTTCAAGATATTATCCCACCAACTATAGTAACCTCTTCAATTACTCAAGTAGAAGATTTTGCAAAAAAATTTAAAGACGGTGTCGTAATTAAGCCAACGACTCTGTGTGGGGGGGAAGGTGTATTTAGGTACAGTAGAGAACAAGAGATAGATGATACGATAATAGCCCAACAGTTCCTTCATAATGTTTCCAAGGGAGATAAACGCATTCTTCTTCTCAATGGGGAGCCTATTGGTGCTATTAATAGGATTGCAAAAGAAGGAAGTTTTATTTGCAACTTTCATGCTGGAGGAAGACCCGAAAAGACGAAAATCACACAATCTGATAAGAGCATATGTGATAGGATAAAGCCCTTCTTGATAAAAAATGGAATCTATTTTGCAGGCATAGATGTCATTGATAATATGCTAACTGAAATAAATATCACTAGTCCGACAGGGTTGCAAGAAATAAATCAAGCTAACAATTCCAGACTCGAAACAATTGTTTTAGATTCTATTCTTGATAAACTAAAGTAGTAGGTATAGATTCCGTATGTCAGTCGATAAAGAACTTGTATTAAAAATTTCAAAACTTTCTAGGATATCAATTGAAGATGATAAAATTGACTCTTTTATTAAAAGTTTTTCTGAGATTCTTGCCTATATAGATTTATTGAATTCTGCTTCTGAAAATGGATTAAAAATAAAAGAAAAAAGAAATGTACATTATTCAATCAGAGATGATGAATTAATCTCAAAGCTTCCTATTGATGAAGTCTTAAAAAATGCCCCAAGAAAGGATGGAAATTTCTTTATTGTCAAAAAGGTAATAGAAGAGGATTGAAGTACAATGAAGAGAATGTCAATTGAAAGCGTTGCTAAAGGTTTTAGAAACAAGGAATTTCTTCCATCAGAAATAACTAAAATTTTATTAAAAAATATAAAAAAAATAGATTCTGAACTTAATACATATATTTCCTTATTTGAAGAATCTGCCCTGAAAAATGCGATTTTATTTGATGATGATATCAATAAAGGGAATTACAAAAGCCTAATTCATGGAGTTCCTATAAGTCTAAAGGATATATTTCTTGTAAAAGATGAACTTTGTACATGTGGATCTAGGATGTTAAGCAATTATATATCGAACTATAATTCTACCGTATATGAAAAACTCCAATATTCAGGTGCTGTAATACTTGGCAAGAATAATATGGATGAGTTTGCAATGGGTTCATCTACCGAAACGTCTTTCTATGGGCCCACTTTAAATCCATGGAACAAAGATAAAGTTCCTGGTGGTTCAAGTGGAGGTTCAGCAGCAGCGGTATCTGCTGGACTTACGATAGCTTCTATCGGAACTGATACTGGAGGATCAATTAGGCAGCCTGCTTCCTTTTGTGGAATAGTTGGCTTTAAGCCATCTTATGGAAGAATTAGCAGGTTTGGAATGATTGCTTTTTCTTCATCTCTTGACCAAGCGGGACCATTGGTTACTAGTGTAAATGATGCCGCTATACTACTAGATATTCTATCTGGTTTTGATTCGAAAGATTCTACTTCGGTAAATTTACCCAGCACACAATGCTATAAAGTTCTCAAAAAAGGTAAGTTCGCCCCAAATAATTTTACTTTAGGTGTCCCTTTTGAACTTTTAGGCGACGGATTAGATGAAGAAATAAGGAAAAATTTTGAAATGCTTATCAAGTCACTAACTAATGTAGGTTTCAAAATCAAGAACATATCCTTGCCAAATGCGCAATTTGCTGTTGCAACATATTATATTATTGCTCCATCTGAGGCTAGCTCAAATTTATCTAGATATGATGGAGTACGATATGGATTCTCAGAAGACTCGGAGGATTCTACTTTGGAGGAATTTTATATTAATAATCGATCAAAAGGTTTCGGAGATGAGGTTAAAAGAAGAATAATGTTGGGAACATACTCGTTATCTTCTGGTTATTATGATGCTTATTATCTTAAAGCAATAAAGATTAAAAATATGATAATTAATGATTTTAATAATGCTTTTAAAGGAGTTGATTGTGTTTTAACACCAACTTCTCCTGAGCTACCCTTTGATATTGGAGAAAAGAGAAATGATCCTCTAAAAATGTATTTATCTGATATCTTAACAATTCCAGCGAATCTTGCTGAACTTCCTTCAATATCCATACCTTTTGCTCTCTCAATGACTAATCTCCCTATCGGATTACAACTGACTGGAAATAAATTGGACGAAGAAAAATTATTAAAGATTTCGTCTCTAATTGAAAAAGAAGTAAGTTTCGACAAAGAACCTTAGCCTCTTGTTGTTATTTGGAACCCCATTTTTTTAAAGCTTCGGAATAAATATCTTTTTTACTAATCTTAAATTTATTTTTTAGAATATTCACAGATTGTTTCAATGACAAACCCTCATTTTTAAAAATTTCTAAGAAATCTAGCAACTCTTCATTGTCTGGATCTGTGGAATTTTCTACAAGTGTTTTAATGATTAATACAAATTCCCCTTTCTCATAAAATTTATCATTGAGACTATTAATAATTTCTTTTGAAGTACCTCTTCTGGTCATTTCATTGATTTTAGATATCTCTTTTGATACGGATAAAAAAGAGTTTTTAAAATTTATATCTATAATCTTTATTATTGATTTAAGCTTTTTTGAGTTAGCGAATATTACTAATGGTACCCCTAAAGACAAATTCCTATTAAGGATATTTGTAATTTGTTTTTTCTTTTTAGGAAGGAAGCCTAAAAAAATGAAGTTACTTATATCAATGCCTGATAATGTAAGTGCGGATATAATTGATGAAGGACCCGGAATAGAAATAGGATCAATCCCGTTTTTTATTAATTCTAAAACAAGCTTATAGCCTGGATCTGAAATTAATGGTGTTCCTGCATCAGAAATCAAGGAAATTGTTCCTCGATTTCGAAGCTCTTTTATAACGATTTTTGATATATGTAAGTATTTATCATCATGATAGGGTATTAACAATTTTGGTTTGATATTAAAGTAATTTAATAATTTTAATGCTCTTGGTTTTTTTTCACATAATATAATTTTTGAACTTCTAAGGGTATCTATAGCCCTTTGTGAGATATCACCCAAGTTGCCGATTGGAGTGGATACAATATTAAAGCTCATAATTTTTCGGAGGGCCAGGGACTCGAACCCTGAAGTCCGTTAGGACGCCGGTTTTCAAGACCGGTGCATTGCCAATTCTGCCAGCCCTCCATATTGATTGAATTTTATATTATTAATTTTTTTTTTCTATAGAACAATTGCTATATCTATAAGTTGATTTTGAAATTATTTATGTTAGCTTTTCTGCTTATATTAGGTATGAGCGATGAACAGATAGAACAAACTGACGATAACAAATCTGAAGATGGTGTTATTACAATGAAACAGCTCTTGGAAGCCGGTGTTCATTTTGGTCACCAATCAAGTCAGTGGAACCCAGCTATGAAAGAATACATTTATGGTACTAGGAATGGTATTCACATTATTGATTTACAGAAGACCTTAAAATCATTTTTGATTGCTTATGATTTTGTAAGAGATATTGTTGCTTCTGGAAAAGAAGTCTTATTTGTTGGGACCAAGAAACAAGCCCAGTCCCTAATACAAGAAGAAGCCATTCGTTGTGATATGCCATTTGTAAATTCAAGATGGCTTGGAGGAACATTGACCAATTTTAATACTATTAGGTCTAGGGTGGAATTTTTACTTCAGTTGAAGAAATTAAAAGAAGACGGTGAGATGGATAACTTACCAAAAAAAGAGCAAATATCACTCACAAGACAAATGAAAAAACTAGAGTATTTACTGAATGGTGTCGTGAATATGAAAAAAATACCTGGCGCAATATTTATAGTTGATATCAAAAAAGAAAATATCGCAATTAAAGAAGCTAAAAGAATTGGAGTTCCTGTGGTAGGAGTAGTAGATACAAATTGCGATCCTGCCGATGCGGACTACGTAATTCCGAGTAATGATGATGCCGTTAGGGCAGTAAAGCTTTGTATTGAGAAAATCGCAAATGCTTGTTTTCAGGGAAAACATATTTATTCTGAGAAAATTAAATCGGGTGATTTTATACAGGACAAAGAAGAAGAAAACGATGTCCTCGTCGAAAGAAAGGCTTTTGTATTTAAAAGAGACACAAATGAAAACGAGGAAGAATCTGTTGTTTATTCGGAAGAAGATACAGCGATTGAAGAGAAATAAAAAATGACTAACCCTGTACCTTCAGAACTAGTTCGTAAAGTACGAAACAGGACCAGTGCGCCCTTACTAGAATGCAAGAATGCACTTAAGGAAGCTAAGGGTGACATCGATAAGGCTATCGAAATTTTAAAAATAAAGGGATTATCCGAGGTAGAGAAAAAAAGTGGAAGAAATACTCCTGAAGGACAAATATTTTCATATGTTCATGCTGGAGGAAAGATCGGGGTATTAGTAGAAATCAATTGTGAGACTGACTTTGTTGCTAGGAACAATGAATTTCAGAACTTTGCTAAAGAGATTTCTATGCAAATAGCTGCATCGGATCCAAAATTTGTTTCAAAAGACGATGTTCCTCAGTCATTTATTGATAATGAGAAAAAAATTATTCTTGCTCAAGTTGAGAAATCGGGAAAGAAACCAGAATTTACGCAAAGGATTGTTGAGGGCAAATTAGCCAAAACGCTTGAAGAAATTTGTCTAATAAATCAAGTTTATATAAGGGATTCAAAATTAACTGTTGAAGATTTACAAAATGAATTGCTTTCCAAGCTTGGTGAAAATATAAAAGTATCAAGATTTGTTAGATATCAAATTGGTGAAACTCAAACTGATGGCTAAAAAGAAAAATATCTTTTATTCTAGAATCCTTCTAAAACTTAGCGGAGAGGCCCTGCAAGGTGACCTCGGTTATGGGATTGATAACAAAACTCTAGAAAGAATAGCAAAGGAAATAGCTGAAATAATTAAACTAGGAGTTCAAGTCTCAATCGTGATAGGTGCTGGGAATATATATAGAGGAGTGTCTGCAGCAGCTCAAGGAATGGACAGGACAACTGCAGATTATATGGGAATGTTGGCAACCGCAATCAATTCTCTTGCTCTACAACATTTTTTAGAGAAAGAAGGATTACCAACTCGAGTCCAATCTGCGTTAGAACTTAATAGAGTAGCTGAACCCTATATTCAAAGAAGGGCAATGCGTCACCTAGAAAAAGGAAGAGTGGTAATTTTTGCTGCAGGAACAGGAAATCCTTATTTTACAACTGATACTGCTGCATCTCTCAGAGCTTTAGAGATAAATGCTGAAATCATTTTGAAAGCCACAAAAGTCAATGGAGTTTATGATAAGGATCCCTATAAATACAAAAATGCTACAATGTTTAAATCGTTAAAGTATATGCAAGTTCTTGAAAAAGAACTAGAAATTATGGATTCTACAGCAATTTCACTTTGTAAAGATAACAACATCCCGATATGCGTGTTTAATTTATTTAAAAAAAATAATATTAAAAAAATTATAGAAGGAAAAAAAATAGGAACTATAGTTAGTTAGTAAATATAAGAATACAATTATGGATAATTTAATCTCGCAGTGTGATTTCAAAATGAGGAAAACCTTAGACTCGTTTATAAAAGAGGTCTCTAAAATTAGAGGTGGATCGATTAGTAAGTCTTTATTTGATGAGATCAGAGTCGATTGTTATGGGTCTCAAGTGCCCTTAAACCAAGTCTGTAATGTTAATATGAATGATAATTCGACTATTGTTATCACTCCCTATGACAAAACGATTACAGACGATATTGTTAAAGCAATACAGAAATCGGACCTTGGTTTCAATCCTAGTAGTGACAAAGATATAATCATGATAAATGTTCCTCTTATAACCCAAGAGAGAAGAAATGAACTTGTTAGATTTTTAAATAAGGAAACGGAATCGTTTAGAGTTTCAATCCGCAATATAAGAAAAGAATTCAATGATGCAATTAAAAAATTGCAAAAAAACAAAGCAATAGCTACCGATGAAGAAAAGTCTGGTCTTAAAAAGATTCAGGAGCAAACGGATAGCCATATTAAACTAATTAATGCAGAAAGTATGAAAAAAGAAAAAGAGATCATAAACATATAATTTTTTTATTAAAATAAACAAGCTTAAAGAATAATTACTAACTAAATTTAGGCTATGAGATTTCACTCAAATTATTCATATAAGACCTTAGTGCCTTAGGAATACCGATACTTCCATCTTCTTGCTGATGATTTTCTAATATTGCTATTAAAGTTCTTCCAACAGCGAGACCTGAACCATTAAGAGTATGGATAAATTTGGTTTTATTATTTGATTTGTACCTTATATTCGCACGCCTTGCTTGGAAAGAACAGAAATTACTACAAGAAGATATTTCTCTATATTGATTTTCTGACGGTAACCAAACTTCTATATCATATGTTTTGGCAGATGAAAAACTCATATCACCAGAACAAAGCGTAACAATCCTGTAAGGCAATTCCAATTTATCCAGGATTTCAGATGCATCATTCGTCAAACTTTCTAGCTCATCTGTTGAAGATAATTCATCAACGAATTTAACTAATTCGATTTTATTAAACTGGTGCTGTCTCATTAATCCTTTTACATCTTTACCATAGGAACCTGCTTCTGAACGGAAACAAGCACTATATGCTACATATTTTTTAGGAAGGTCGTTGATACTCAAAATCTCATCAGCATGCATGTTCGTCAGAGGTACTTCAGCTGTAGGAATGAGATAATAGTTTGTACCCTCGATTTTAAATAAATCGTCCTCAAATTTCGGTAGATTACCTGTACCCACAAAGCTTTTTTCATTACATATAAATGGTGGAAAGATTTCTTCGTAACCCTTTTCGCTATGTACATCTAACATGAAATTTATAAGTGCTCTTTCGAGTTTAGCACCTAGGCCTTTGTATAGATTAAATCTTGTTCCGACAATCTTTGCTGCCATCTCGAGATCAAAAAGCCCAAGTTTTTTTCCTATTTCAACATGCCCTAGAATTTTAAAATCGTATTTCTTAATGTTCCCGACTGTCCTAACAATTTTATTATCTTTGGGGCTAGAACCAATAGGTACAGAATCATCTTGAATGTTCGGGTATTCCAATAATGTTTCTTTATATGAATTCTCTATTTTTTTTCTAATTTGCTCCTTTTTTTTAGCACGTTCTGATAATTCTCTTATTTTACTTAGCTCTGAATTGGTAGGTTTTCTTTTTTGATTTGTTATTTTTTTGTTGAATTCATTTTGTTTCTTTTTTAACTCTTCTACATCTTGAATAGCTTTCTTTCTTGCCAAATAAAGTTTAGAGAAATTTTCAAAATCAAAGTCATATCCTTTTTCGAGATATTTCCTCTCTACTAGTTCTTTGTTCTCAAATATAAAATTAGGGTCTACCACTTAAATTTGAACTCACTTTTTTTTTCGTATATCATAACATGAAATTAATCTACTTCTCGGGAGTGTATCATGTCAATAGATAAAGATAATATAAAAATTCATTATTTGGGCCATTCTACGTTTATTCTTCAAGCCGATGATGGAACGAGGTTCATTGTTGATCCTTGGTTGGATTTAAATCCTCAGTGCCCTGAGGAACTAAAATCTCCTGAAAATATTCATTATATTCTTATCACTCATGGCCATTTTGATCACATGGGTGACGTTGCAAAAGTTTTTTACAATAACAAAGACCCTAAAATAGTATCAAATTTTGAAATTTGTGCATGGATTGATAAAAAAGATAAGGCTTTTGAAAAATCGACCATGCCGATGGCTCAAGGAGGCACGCAAAACCTAGATGGCACCAAAGTCACAATGGTTAACGCCATCCATGGTTCTGGAATTGCAGCTGATGGCAGCCAAAATTTGGTCTATGGAGGTATAGCTTCAGGTTACATAGTTCAATTTTCAAATGGATTTACGATTTACATAGCTGGTGATACAGGTGTATTCTCAGATATGAAATTAATTGCGGAAATATATAGCCCAGATCTTGCAATACTTCCTATTGGTGACAATTTTACTATGGGACCAGTTGAAGGATTTCACGCATGTAAAATGTTAAATGCTAAACATATAATCCCTTGCCATTATGGCACATTCCCAGTTTTGGTTGGCGATCCCAATGTATTTAAAGAATTAGTCGAAAAAGAATTGGACTCAAAAGTCTACATATTAAAGCCTGGTGACGAGTTGTAGATGACAAAACGGTTAAGTGATAGACAATACATCAATTACTCTTTTTATAAGTTTTTGCCATCATGGTATTTGATTTCTAGAAACAGGCGAAAATCTCTCTTGGAAAGTTTAGAAAAAATTCTTAATAAGTACAATAAAAAAATAGTCCTTAATTCGTATTCAACCTTTGGAGTAAGAGCTGAATGCGATTTCATGCTTTGGAGAGTTTCGGATAAAATTGAAAATTTTGAACAAATGTCATCAGAAATTTTAAAGACGGGGTTAGGAGGGTATATCGAAACAAAATACTCTTTCCTTTCTATGACTAAGGATTCTCAATATGTAGTTAAAAATAAAAATATTAATCAAGACAAAACAAGGATGAAAATTTCACCCAAGAAAAGAAAATATCTCATAGTTTACCCTTTTACTAAAAAAGTTGATTGGTATTTACTTTCAAAAGGAAAAAGGCAACAGATGATGTATGAGCATATTAATACTGGCCGCAAATATCCTTCGGTGAGTATCAATACTTCATATTCTTTTGGGATTGATGATCAGGAACAGATGGTATCTTTTGAAACTAATTACCCTGAAGATTTCCTGGATTTGGTTGAAGAAATGAGATCTCAGAAAGCTAGAATGTATACCGAGAAAGACACACCTATAATTACTTGTATCTACAAAGAATTTAAAGATTTGATAAAGCTTTTTTATTAAGTTACAAATTTACAATATCATTATAAATTGCAAATACCATTAAAGTTACGAGCGTAGCAAAGCCAATTCTGTTTGCGGTTGCCAAAAACTTCCGGTTTATTTTTCTTCTACTTATCATTTCTATTGAATTAAAGAAGATGTGTCCTCCATCTAACAATGGAATGGGGAGCAAGTTTATAATTCCCAAATTGATACTTATGACAACCATGAATTGGATTAAAGAATTTATACCTTGTTCTGCTGCCATTCCCGAGTACTTAGCGATTGCAATGGGACCTGCGAGAGAGCTCTTAATATCACTCAAGCTAGATTCAGAACTAAAAAGACCTGACAAAAGATCCATTATTCCATTAAATATTAATTTTATAAATTTGACTGAATCATTAAATCCACGATTTATGGATTGAAAGAAGCTAAGTTTTTGATTTTTGAATTCTACTAGCGGTGTAATACCTAATAAGTTCTTTGATTCATTACCTGAGAAGACAACCTCTTTATAAAGGATTTCCCCTTTCCTATCAATTTTAATTTTAAATAGAGACTTATTGTTATTGTTTAAGATCTGGCTTATTTCATACCAACTGAAAATTGTTGTCCCATTTATTTCTTTAATAATATCAAATTTTTCAAGGCCAATTTCACTTGCTTTTGTTTGAGGAATTATTCGACCAACCGTAGGAGACTGTTCTGGAAAAATTTCATCTAAGATATATCTTTTTTCGCTTGAGTCATTTTCAAAATTAATTATATAAATCTTATTGTTTCTTATGATTTCTATTGCTTGTCTTCTATTGTGGAATTTATTTTTTTTCTCTGATATAGCTCTCCATGATTCTAAATTTACACCGTTGATTTTTAATATCATATCTCCTTTGTTAAAAAAAGACTCGTTAAATTCATTTTTATAGTATCCTACAATTGGAGTTTCATCTAAGAATTTGGGCATCTCAATGCCATTGAAATAAATAATAGGAAGAAATATGAATGGTATTACTAAATTCATCAATGGACCGGCAAACAAGATAATTTGTTTTTTATAATTGGGAATGTTGTTATAATCTCTTTCGTGATCGATATCTAAGTTCTGATTTTTATTTGCTTTATCCGATAATTCATTCTCTCCTTGCATTTTTACATATCCGCCTAAGGGTAATAAGGATAAGGAATATTGAGTCTCTCCATAAAAGAAAGAAAAAATTTTGGGTCCAAAACCGATGGAAAAAGTTTCAACTTTGACATTTGCCCACTTGGCCGCTATCAAATGGCCTAGCTCATGGACGAAAATGAGAAAACTAATTATTAAAAGAAAGCTGATTAGGCTTGTCATGGGGATAACTATAACTGATTGGCTATGTCAATAGCATCTATAGACGCTATTTTGTTGATGTTTAGTATCTCCTTAAGTGAATATCTAAATTTAGGCGTGTGTTTATTCATTGTTTCTTCAACAACTTTGAATATATCCAGAAATTTTATTTTATGGTTTAAAAATTTTTCAACAGCTACTGAATTTGCTGCATTCATTACGGTTGGCATGCTCCCTCCTATTTTCATTGCCTTTCGTGCCAAAACGATAGCTTTATAATTTTTCTCTTTGATAGGTATGAGTTTTATTTTTTCAGTTGGTACAAAAGAAAAGTTTTGACTATTATAACGAAGAGGATAATTTAGGGAGTAGCTAATAGGTATCCTCATATCGTTATAACTACCTGAAAACATATAGTTTCCATCAACAAATTCGACTATAGCATGGATATGACTTTCTAAATTAACAACGGGGAAAATGATGTCGCCGGATAAATCAAACATTATTGATGCTTCGATAATTTCTATCGCTTTGTTCATCATTGTTGCGGAATCTACTGAAATCTTTTTACCCATATTCCAAGTTGGATGTTTAAGAGCGTCTGAAGGTTTTACATTTTTGAGCTCCATTCTTTTTTTATTAAAAAAAGGTCCACCAGATGCAGTTATGTATATTCTCCTTATATTTTCTTTCGGTTCATTTTTGATTAATTGAAATAATGCTGAATGTTCGCTGTCAATTGGAATAATTTCACCGTTAAATTTTTTAGAAATTTTAATTATTTCTTTTCCGAAAGGTAGGAAAATTTCCTTGCTCGCAATACATACTCTTTTGCCAAGCTTTAAAGATTCAATTGTTGGAATTAGTGAATTTATTCCTGATGTTGAAGTGATGAGGGTATCGATCTTAGTATTCCCTCCAATTTTTTTTAAGCCTTTATCTCCAGAGAATATTTTTATTTTTTTGAGCAGGGGATTTTTATTTAGTATTATTTCGTCTTTTTTATCTTCAACGCAAATAGAGTTAGGTCTGAATTCTGCGACTTGCTTTAAAAGTAAAGCAATATTCTTTCCTGCAGATAATGATTCAATTTTAAATTTATTTTTTTGCTCTCTTATAACTGATAAAGCCTGAGTCCCTATAGAGCCTGTAGAGCCAATTATTCCTATACGACTCATTTCTTTATGCATTATTTGAACCGCCAAATTTTCTATCAATCAGAGAATATTCATCGATGCAATCTTGAAAATCGGATTTTGTAAATTCTGGCCATAATTTTTTGTGAACAATAATCTCAGAGTATGCGATATGCCATAATAAATAATTTGATAATCTTGAAACACCACCTGTTCTAATTATTAGTTCAGGATCTGGACAATGAGATAGATATGTATTTTTTCTAAGAATGTGCTCATCGATATTTGTAAAGTCAAAATTATTTTCATTGAGTTTTTTTATGGCATCTATTATTTCTTCTCTGCCTCCATAATTAATTGCGACATTAACACAAGTTCCCTTATTCTTTTCTGTTTTATCTGCTAATGTTTTAATTTTATTCTTTATGGGTGCATCGAGCTCTTCGATTCTACCTATTGGATTAAATTTCATTCCATATTTGATAAAAAAATCACCTCTTGTGTTGAAAAATTCCGAGAACAAAACAAACAATGAATCAATTTCCATTCTAGATCTTGACCAATTTTGTACGGAGAATGCGTACAGCGTTAGATATTTAATTCCAATCTCGTTAGAATATATGCATATTTCTTCTGCGGTACTCAGTCCTTTTTCGTGGCCGATAATGCTTTTAAAATTATTTGCCTTTGCCCATCTTCTGTTGCCATCCATGATAATTGCAATATGCTCTGGAGTAGTATTTTTCATTAGGATTTAATCCAATTAAAAGATTTGAATACAATTATTGTGAGAAAACTAATAAAATATAGACAAAGAAGAACAAAAAGAGATAGTGGATATATAGTGGTAGTAAATATTAATAAAGATATTTTTTTTAAGAAATTTAGTTTTAGCAATTTCCCTGTAAGGTGATCAAATCCTTCGAAGAATCTTTTTATAATTTCAAATATGTCCATCATAGTTTTTCGTTTATTGCTCGTTCCTTATAGCCTTTATTGGATCCATCCTGGATGCTTTAAAAGCGGGATAAATTCCGAAAAAGATTCCAATGAAACCTGAGAACAAACAAGCTATTATAATGGATTCGGTACTTATTATTGCGGGCCACCCAACGAAATTTGAAACTAATTGACTGAGGAAATAACCCAAAGCTATTCCTACTGCTCCCCCAAAAAGCGCTATAAGTGCTGATTCTGATAAAAATTGGAATACTATGTCCCTACTTTTTGCTCCTATTGTTATTCTTATACCAATTTCTTTTGTTCTTTCAGTTACAGAAACCAGCATTATATTCATAATTCCTATTCCTCCAACAACGAGAGATATCGATGCAATTGCAGATAGCAAAATCTTTAAAATATTAGTTGTTTGGAGAATTTTCCTAGTAATCTTCTCATATGTAACCATTTCAAAATTATCGAACTCATCTTTAAGTAAACCCCTTGTTTCTCTGAGCATCTTTCTTATAGAGAATTTGGTAAACTCTAAATCTTCAGTAGTTGTCGAAGAAACGATTATATTGCTGATGCCATACAATTGCCCCTTATAATCCCACCGGTTTAGTGAAGTGAATGGTATAAGTATAAAGTCGTCTTGATCACGTCCCCCAGGTGTAAGACCTTTTTCGGTTAACGTGCCTATTACTTTAAAGGAGATACCATCGATTCTTATTGACTGACTAGTAGCATCCTCTGCACCGAAAAATCTTTTTTGGACAGATGCTCCCAAAACACATACCCTAGCGCCATCTTGAACGTCCATTTCGTTGATGAAATCTCCCGATTCGGTTGGCCAATCATTAATCCGTGCGAAGTCTTCGTTGCTTCCGACTACGGCAACAACTTGAGATTTATTTCTATAAGAAACTTGATTAGACGTTTTAACGATTGGGGAAACAGACTCAACAGTCGGCATTGCTTTCATTAGTGATAATTCATTTTGATTAAAGTCTTGAGCCATTCCTCTGTAGACACCACTTCTCGTTCGTCCTATAGGTTTTAGAACTATAGTTTTAGCTCCCAAACTTACTAGTTGCTCCTCAATTATCGTTTTTGCTCCATTCGTAATTGCAACGAGGATAATTACAGAAGATATACCAATAATAATTCCCAAAGACGTGAGCAATGTTCTAGGTTTATTTCGCAGTAAATTCGATGCTGCTTCTATAATGTTGTCTATTAAATATCTTGAAATCATAAATTAAACTATTTTCCCATCTTTTAAATTAATTGTATCCATTGTTTCTTTAGCGATTTCATCATTATGAGTGATGACGATTATGGTTTTTCCTGCTTCATGAAGTTTCTTCAAAAGTGTTATTATGTCTCTACTAGTTTGTGAGTCTAGATTTCCGGTTGGTTCATCTGCTAATATTATATCAGGATCATTAATTAATGACCTCGCGATAGCTACTCTTTGTTGCTGACCACCAGATAATTCATTAGGGTAGTGCGATGCCCTGTCGGTTAAATCGACCATTTCTAGACATTCTCTAGCTTTTCTTGTCCTTGTTTTTTTATCAGTAATATCGGAATAAAGTAGAGGCATTTGAACGTTTTCTAGCGCCGAATGACGCGATATCAAATTAAAATTTTGAAAGATAACGCCGATTGACTTATTCCTTATTTCTGATAAATCGTCATTAGATTTAGAATTTACGTCTATGTCATTTAAAATATATTGTCCCGAGGTTGGTCTATCAAGGCAGGCAATAATATTTAATATGGTAGTTTTTCCGGAGCCCGAAGGCCCTACTATTGCAATGAAATCTTTCTCATAAATTTGAAGACAGATATCGAAAAGAACCTGAAGTTTCGTATTCCCTAAATTGTAAATTTTATTGATATTGGATAATTCAATAATTGTTTTATGCTCATTCATTTAATATCTTTTGGGCTGTGGTAAAGTAAATTTACTTTTCTTTCTTTGTTGAACATTGACGTGTACATTAACAACAACGTTGTCTTTTTCTGATAAAGTAGTGGGCTGAAGAATTTCAATAAATTCATTATCTCTTATTCCAGTTTCAATTGGGAGTGCGGAAATTGAATTATCCTTGTTTGCAATCCAAATTACAGGAGTTGTTGTGTTTCGAGGAGGTTCAACTTTTATCTTTACAATTCTTGGAGGAACGAACCTTAAAGCAGTTCTTGGAATTCTCTTGATATCCATTTTTGTTTGTATTTTAATTGTTGCATCAACACTCAATCCTGATCTCAATTCTGTATCATCCCCCTCAACGGTTGCAAGAACCTCGTAAAAAACAGGAGCTTTATCTCTATGTGGATTCAAGTTGGTTGGCTCAAGGATCTTCACCACTGTTCCGAAAAATTCTTTATTAGGATTGAAATCAATTTTAAATGATACATCTTGTCCTTCTTTGACTTTAATTACATCCCTTCCATCTATGCTAAGACTTAACTTGAGTCCATTTGAAGCAACAGTAAAAACCCACCAATTGTGTTCGACCACATAGTTTTCAACAAGATTTTTCTCTACATAGTCAACTCTACCTCTTATTGGAGAAACAATTTTACCTTTTGTTATTTGATCCTTTAACCAATTTGTTCTCCCTTGCATATCCGCGACGGTAAGACTTGTTGCTGCATATTTATTTTCACTTTGCTCATAATTCCTTTTGGAAATGTAGCCCTTTTCGAATAGGTCCTTATTGTTTTCTATTTCTTCTTCTATTTGTAACAGTTCCCTCGTTTTGACTTTTAGAGAGTTCTCCCTTAAGGCGAGTTCTTTTTCAAATTTTTCCGTATTCAACTGTATTAGAATTTGGCCTGACTCAACTATGTCTCCATATTTAACATAAATTTTTAAAACAGGTGAGGCTTCCAATCTTGAACGTATTCTCATTTCGTTTTGAGGGATAATTTTGCCTGAAGCTTTGACAAAGTCGCTTATCTCACCTACAGAAATTTTTGTTGTAATCAAATCATAATCATTTTTGAAGATCTCCATGGGTTGTGGCGCGGTAGTCCAGAAATTACCACTCATTCTATAAACTAGAAATATAAGTAATAATACTCCTATCAATTTCCTGCGAGACCATATAAAAGAAAAAACTTTCCTTACAAGTTTAAGGACGAAAGACAAGCCTGTTTTTTTAAATTGTAAAGATTTTGGAATAGAAAGAAAAAAATGCTTCATTCTCTTTATAAAAATTTGAAGCATGTGGTACCATTTTGTTTCTTTCATTTTGTTATTATAAGTCCTGCAAGTTTTTCCAGTCGGGCAATTTTTATTTTGTAATTATATATTGCATTCTTATAATCTCTTTCTTGCTTACCTAAGAGGTCACTTGCTTGAAAAAATTCTATTTCTGAAGCCTCGCCAACATTTAATTTTGTCTTGGTGTATTCGTAATATACTTTAGCTGCGTTAACGCCCTCTTTGCGTACATTAATTTTATGATAAGCAGTATCCGCATCGATAATGCCATATCTTATTTTAGAACTAGCTTTTCTTTTTAGTACGGCTAGCTTTGCATAAAGAGAATTGAGTATGGCTTTGTGTTCTTGAATTTGATAGTAAGTTCTTCCACCATTAAAAATTTGCCATGTCATTCCAATACCCGCGATATAATCATTGTCCTTGTCTGAGTCTGGGACACCTCTACCTTCAAATCGATATGCAGCTCTAGCCATTATAGAGGGAAGAAAATCGCGTTTATACGCAGAGATTTGAGCTTTTATTCCTAATATCTTCATCTCCATAGCTTTAACAGAGTGAATATAATGAATATTGGAATCGATTATTAGATCAGCATTCAAATCCATTTTCTCATATCCATAATCAGGTATATATGCTACCTTAGGTGGTTTCGCTACCCCTAAATGATTAAATAATTCTTCCTCTAATTTTAACAGTCGGCCTTGATGTATCACCAATCTTAATTCACTTTCATTTAATGTTATTCTTTGTTTAGTAATATCCAACGATGAAACTCTTCCCGCATCGAAAAAAGCTTTAGCTTGCTTAAGAAGATCATTGTTGAGTAGTATTTCTTTTTCTTGTTGTGATATTGAATTTTTAGTTTTCAGAATCTCGTAAAATGTCATAACTAGTTCATTCATTATCGTATCTCTTCTTTGTGCATGTGCATATTCCATTGCCTTTATGGCATACTTTCCAGCATTAATTCTTTGACCTAATTTGCCAAAATCAAAAATCATTTGATCTACTGTAAATGACGAACTTCTTCCATAAAAAGGATAGATTGCCGTAAGATTTACTTGAGGATAATAATTTGCTGTATGATGTCCTTTCGCGTATTTTCTAGATTTTAGCTCTTGATCTTGGGAAAATATTTCAAAATTATTTTGTTCAGCAATTTTTATCGCATCATCAAGTGAAAGTTTGGTAAAATCATAGGACCAAACCACTCCCGCGGTCAATAAATAAAAAATAAAAAAAAAATGAAAAAAACGTATCATTTTTGTAAAATAATTATAGCATGACTAATAAATTTGGTATATATATCCATATCCCTTTTTGCACCACAATATGCCCTTATTGTAATTTTAATGTTTATCCACAAAAAATAGCACAATATGATGTTCTTGCAAATTGCCTATTATCTGAGCTAGAAAAAAATCTTACATATTTTGGAAATAAGGAGCTAGCCAGTATTCACTTTGGAGGTGGAACACCATCTCTTTTACCAATAAAATACATGGAAAAAATCTTAACTATGATTTTAAAAAACTCTATTGCATCTCACGACTGCGAAATCACGATTGAAATCAATCCATACGAATACGAGATGCAGGATGTTGATTCTTTGTACGACTTAGGTTTTAACAGATTTAGCATCGGGATCCAATCGTTTGATGATGTAAAATTAAAATATTTGGGAAGAGACTCGTCACGAAGAAGCAATATTCTTTTCGCAGAAAAAATATCTAATTCAAAAATAAAAAATATTAACTTTGATTTGATATTTGGGATACAAGATGAAACTCTCGATACTTGGGAAAGAGATATAAAGTTTGTATCAAATTTTGATATCAACCATGTCTCAACATATTTTTTAACGATTGAAGAATCTACTCCGTTTTGGAACAAGAAATTGAGAGGAGAAATAATAGATTTTTCCGAGGACTTATATATAAAGATGGTAGAATCGACAATTAATATTTTGAGAAAAAATAAAATTTATAGATATGAGATATCAAATTTTTGTAGAGAATCTTTTGAATCAAAACATAATATGACTTACTGGAGCAATGGTTCTTATCTAGGAATTGGACCTGGTGCTTATTCTTCATATGTAGATATTGAAAATAAAATTTATCAGAGATGGACTAATCCTAGATCACCTAAAGCATACTTCAATTTTCTCAATGAAAATTCTGTGAGCGAGGATAAAGTTTTGAATAGTTTTGATACAAGAGAATATGTAAAAGATTCGTTTATGATGGGTCTAAGATTAACAAATGGGATTAATATTAAACAACTAAAGAAGATTAGAGAATTCAGCCTAAATCAGGGAACATTAGACGAATTAAATGATGAGGACCTTATTCTCTCTAATTTGTCAAATATCAAACTTACTCAAAAAGGATTTAATATTGCGGATTATATTATCTTTAAGCTTATTGAAAGTATTAATTTTAAAGTTGCTTAACTAGGCGTGATCCGATATAAAAATTACCATTTTTAATTGTTATTGCTTTGCTTAATTGGAAAAGAGCGGGTCTTGCAAATTTCGCCATAAACTTTTTTTCTTTAACTTTACAGTAGGGAATATTATCTTTAAAAAATAATGATTTTACATTCAACGTTTCTCGGGTGGTGTCATTCAAGAAAATTAGTATTTTATTTTTTTCTATATCTACAATATCAACAGATTTCACTAGGAAAGGCTGATCTTCAAATTTGACATAGACTTTTAATTTACCTTCTTTGATATAGAAGTCACCATCTTTATCAGAATGTAGATTCTGATAATTAAAATTACAAATACCTTTATGTGTTATAGGCTTGGTATCTTGAAACCAATTGCAATTCTTATCAACATAAAATCTAAATATTTTTTCTTTCATGGTGCTAGGACCGATTTAATCCACCTATTTTTATTTTTCTTGAATTCAAGTCTTTGATGAAGTCTGCAATTCCCTCCTTGCCAGAATTCTATCAATTTGGGATCTAGTGTGTAACCAGTCCAAAATTTAGGTAGGGGAATTTTTTCATTATTTTTAGAATATTTTTTTTCTATTCTTTTAAATTCTAAAATTAAATCATTATATGAATGCAATTTCGAACTTTGGATTGATACTAATGCAGCTATCTGACTTTGTCTTGGTCTGGAATAGAAATATTTACTTGTATCTTTTTTGGGCAACTCTTTTAATTTACCTTCTATTCTCACTTGTTTGTCTATTTCTTTCCACCAGAAAACCATAGATGCAAATTTATTACTTGCAATATCTTTTCCTTTCCTGCTTATCTTGTTAGTAAAAAAAATTAATTTCTCGTCAATTCCTTTTAGAAGCATCATTCTGGAAGATGGTTTATTTTTGTATGAAGTTGATAGTGTGAATGCATTTGGTTCTAACACTTTCTTCTCAGCTTCCTTGTACCAGTTTTTAAATTTCTTTAGAGGATTGCTTTCTTGATCAAAAATTGATTTGGAATTTTTGTATTCTTTCCTTTGTAAACTAATCTTCATATTTTATTAAAGTACTAAAAACCAAAAGTATTGTCCAATGCCTTATCTAAACTGCGAGTGAAAAAATTGTATTTACTCGTTATTAATTTTGATGGTTTTACGATTTGATCGGACAATAAAATCTCTTCAGTCAATTCTTTTGATATAGACTTAGGAATATATGACGGAATTCTTAAGAGTATTTTACTTTTTAATTTCTTTGCTAATCTAGAAAAAAAATCAATATTGGTTAACGGTGTTGGACTAACGGCATTGACCGGACCATCTAGCATGGTATTGGATAAAGCGAATCCTATAATTCTCACTAGGTCCTCAATTCCAATCCAACTTAAATGATTCGATCCTGAACCAAAATATGCTCCAACACCTAAGCTGAATGGGATTTTGATTTTGCCTAAAATTCCTCCATTTAAAGATAAGACAACTCCAGTTCTCAAATTGATATTTCTCTTTGAATATTTTAAAAACTTATTTTGTTCTATCTCCCATTTATTTGTTGTATCAGCAAGAAAGCCTTTTCCCTTAGATTCATACTCATCAATTTCTCTGCCCGGTTTGCTTCCATAAATCCCCACAGCCGATGAATGGATACAGCAATTTAAATTTATTTTATTTTTTTTTATAATCTCCAAAATTGAATTGGTACTAATTAATCTGCTTTCAATAATTTTCTTCATCTTAGCTTTAGTCCAAAGACCAAAAATATTTTCACCGGATAAATTAATTAAAAATTTAATTCTCTTAGAAATCTCATTAGGCAATACTATGGTCTTTTTCGAGTATGGATTCCATTCTATTTTTAAAATATCATGAGTCTCTAATGGTAATTTTTTAAATTCGTATTCATTTGAAGATTCTTTGTTGTATTTCAATAAAATAATTTTATACCCCAGTGAATTAAGATGTGGAACAAGATGGGAGCCTATATTCCCCGTCCCCCCAGTTATTAATACAATTTCTTTGTTAAGATTCTTTTTTAACATTGAAAGGTCGTATGAAAGGATGTCATATCTATAATCAAAAGATTTTTTTAACCTACGAAGAGTATATTCATTTAAACTTTTAAGATTAATCCAATGAGAGAAATTAATTTCATCGATGATTCTTGTTTTTTTCAAACCAAGTTTCTTAAAGTGATGTTTGTGTTCCCACAGTTTTAACGGGCCTTTAGTTAAATGATCTTCAAATATTTTATTTTGTTGATAGTTCTTGTGAACAACTGTCCAGTTTAAATAAAGAAATGGTAGTATCCGCTGCTTTAGGGTTAGCTCCCCTCCTTTGAGAAAAATTTTATCCGATGAAATTTTATTAAGGACTTCTATGTTGTCCCAAGGTGGAGTAATTCTCTCGAGGGCCATGAGCCCTGTATGCCAACTGAAGATTTCATCAACCGAACAATTAAAGACTCTTGAGGAAGTAAACGTAGACATTGCTTAAAATAATAGAAGATTTTCTATAAATTGGTAGTCTTTGAAGCCCTTTTGCTGATTCCCAATTTGTTTGGACTTTTTCTGAGTTCAATTTTATCGATTAGAGATAAAGCTTCACTGTAGCTATTATTGATTACATATTTAGATATTCGGATGAATTTCTTTTTTTCTGCTGATTTCATGATTGAAAAATAACCATCTTAATAGATCTGTCAATGATCAAAGGCAAAGACACCATATAATGGGTCTCTACCTTTGATACTAGAATGACTTTGAAATAGTGGGATTACTTATACAATTTTAAGATCACTAGCTT